>Ga0164296_1000137_pt1 | contig 91254 bp, 72 predicted proteins | sample GEODES057metaG_FD_113533 | JGI IMG/M metagenome (GOLD analysis project Ga0164296, IMG submission 113533) | Dystrophic lake water microbial communities from Trout Bog Lake, Wisconsin, USA - GEODES057 metaG | ecosystem: Environmental > Aquatic > Freshwater > Lake | place: USA: Trout Bog Lake...
CAGCGGCAGCTTGACGATCTTTCGGATTGATATACTCTTTACAAGTTAACCAAACTTCTCCTACTACATCGATTTCAATGCTCATTTTTCTCTTACTCCAACAGAAATAACTTCTGCCTGTGCTGGCAATACTAAAAATTCAACGTTATTAGGAATAATCATTACCTTGTTGTTTGGTAACAAATATTTAACCTGACGCCCAAGTTCTTCCGCTAACGGCATAGTATATGAACTATCTGTGCGGACAATTACAATATCGTCCGGTTTAATGTTCATTAATGTTGTTTCTGGTAAGCCTAATGCGTTATCTTCTAAAAATTTATTCATTTTCATTTCCTTCTAATTGTGCTGTGTTATCAGACAATTCTTCATCTGAGACTTCGGCAGTTTCAGTACTTAGCAAAGGGTTAACGTTACTTGAAATTTCAGCCATAACTTTGTCTAAGCATTCATCTTCGTTACGTTCCCATGCCTTGCGGAATTTCTTAATAACTGTGCCGTTAACAAGTTTGTAAACTAAACTGTTACCTTCTTTAGTTAGTAAGTTTTTACTTTCTAACATATCTACCATACCTGAGTAAGGACTCATACCAGTTTCATATGGAATCTCTACTTGTACTGACTCAAACGGTTTAGCATATCTGGTCTTCATAATCTTACAAGCAGCACGGATACCGTTTACTGTTGAAGTTTTATTACCATCAGCGTCTGTTTTAAGTTTAAGTTTACGCATAGCTACAACGATACTTGATGCGTAGATAAAGCCTTGACCACCTGAAATCTTATCATCTGGGTCAAACATATCTTGACTTGCGTAGGTATGGTTAGTTGCTACTAGGCCTAGGTTTAATGTACCAAACATGTTTACACAGTTACGTACAAGTGCTGTAAGTGCTTTAGGTTTACGCCCCATGTCACCTTTCATTTCACCTGCTTCAAACTGGTTAACGTCTGTTGGAGTTAGCATCATACCCAAGCTGTCTAGAACAAACAATACTTTAGGACGATCTGCTTCATCTAAGGTGCGATACTCTTTAACGAAATCACTGATAACCTTGGCTACATCGTCAATCATAGCCATGTTCAGTTTTAGCAATTTGTCTTCTGAAGTGTCTACTCCTAACGCATGTAACCAAGCCTCATCAAGCGCATTTTCAGTATCAATTAAGATTACATAAATGCCCTGCTCTTGTGCGTGACGTACAATGTTACCTGAACAGATAAATGATTTACCTGCTCCTGATTCACCGGCAAACACCGTTACTTTACCTAGCGGAATACCTTTGTTAAAGTCACCGCTTAATAGATAGTTTAATGTGTAGTTGCCTGTTGAGATCCAATCAGTTGGATCGTTAAAGCCAATGCCCATTCCTGGGATAGCTTTTGTAATACTCTTTCTGAATTTACTAATGTCGTATGGTTTTGCCATGTTGAATTATCCTTTGATTGAAATAGGGGGCATTGCGCCCCCATACGCTATCTTAGTTTGTCTTTTGACGATTGCGAATCATTGCAAGGATATCTTCGGCACGTTGAGCGCCACCCGCTGGTGTTGCTACTGGTGCTGTTGGAGCACTTGCTACAGCTTCTGATTCAACTGAACGATCAGCTTCAAATGGTAAATCTTCATCTTCTGCTACAGGTGAAGCTACAGGTGCTGGAGTTGCTACAGCTTGTGGTGCTGGAGCAGCTTGTACCGTACCTGCTGGTGCGCTAACACCGCGTGGACGATAGTACGCACCCCAACGATCTGTATCGTATGCTTGACCATCTACTGATGCTTCAAACATTTCTTTGATAACTTTCAATTCAACATCGCTTGGTTTCTTAGGTAAGAAATCAGCCAGGTTATACAGGCCATTTTTCTCAATAGCTTCCGCTTCGTCTGAGTTTAGCGCACTTTCTTTACGCGACCATTTGCTTGTTGAATAGTCGGCATAACCACCTTTACTTGTCTTAGTAACAGTAAAGTCTAAACCACCTTGGTAGTCTGTTGGTAAGTTTTCTAACTCTGGATCAAGCAAGGCTGCTTTAACTAAGTTAAAAATTTGTGGGCTGATGATGAAACGTCGAATTGGGTTTTCAGATTTATCATCTGCTAACGGATTTTCACGAACAAACCCTTGGAACAAGTATGATTTCTTCTTCCAATATTTACGACCCATTTCTTCTAGACTTGGATCTTTAAACCATGTACGTACTTCTGCTAGTACTGGACATGCTTCGCCATACATTTCTACGCATGGTACTTGTACTGTAACTGGTTTACTATCTGGTTGACCTTTAACGCCCGCAAAGGTCAAATTAATCATCAAACGTTCTTTCCAAAAGAAATCGTTCTTTTGATCTGCGTCTGGTAAAAATCTAATTCTTGACGAAGTGCCTTCTGGAATATTCCAGTGAGCGTAGATAGCGTTGTCTCCACCGCCTTGTTGGTTACCGCCTTGACCGCGGGTTTCTTGTGCTTGTAATTTTGCACGAATTTCTGCTAATGATGTTGCCATAATGTTTTTCCTTTAATTTAAGTTGGTCTTTAAAATGCCTATAACGTAAGCATGTAATATACTATACGTTATAATTATTTATCTTACAAGAGCTATTTTTAAATATTTTTAACCAAAATAAAAGGCACCCTTGAGTGCCTTTTTAATTGATTTATTATTGTTATTTTACTTTAGACCTGCTAGTTTACGCATTTCTGTTAGTACGTTTGTTTTTGATTGTACGCTTTCATATACACTATCGTCCTTGCCTTGAACCCATGCTTTAGCGCCTTTTAATGTTCTAAGAACTTTCTCTTTTGTACTTTGTTCAGGTTCTCTTGGTTTTGCGCCTACGTTTTTCATTTTTTGATAATGTGCATATTTGTCTTTGGCCATATAGTCATCGCCCACTGCTTCTTCCATGCTGTAGTCGTCGTTATATTGATCTTCGCCTAGAGTTGCTTTGACTTCTTCTTTAGTTTTGCCATATTTTTCGTAGAACTCTGTATCTGTTAATTGTTTTAAGTCAATGTCAAGATCTTTCATACGGCCTTCATCTACAGCATCATCACAGTGGCAATCTGAGCTTTCACATTTATCACAATATGCTTTGTGTGCATGTGTTAGCGGGCTAGATGAATCGCCCGGTGACATAGCTTCTAATGCTTCATTAAATGCACGACTGTAGGTAGTATCTTGGTCAGCATTTTTTGCTAGCCAATCATAATGTTTTCTAAGTGCAGCCTTTTTACTTGGAGTTTCTTTTTTATAGAATTTCGGATCCATAGAGCCTTCATCTACTTCACGTTCAATACCAGCATCACGGGCTAGTTGTTCTACCCAACCACTAACATCGCTAGAGCCAATTTCATGTACAGGGCCAGCAAATTCAGCAATGTCTACTGCGGCATTTACAATACCTTCTGGGCCTAGTTTTCTTAATAATGCTAGCATTCTTTCATTGCCTTGGCTACAACCAGTAAGAATTCTGCGTACAATAGCATTTGCAATAGCATCTATGCTATTATCATCTTCGTCTTCGTCTTCATATACCGCACCATCGGCACCATATTCATCACCCTCTGTCATATCATGTGACTTGCCTTCTACCATGTCGCGTAGTTCTTCATTTGAAAGATGTTGTGCTTCTAAGGTGTCTAAATTTAAATAATCTAATAACTCACTTCTGGTCATTTTTTCAGTTGGTGCATCACCTGTGCCCGATTCTTCTAATTCGCCAGTGTCGCCTATTTCGTTTGTAAGTTCTTGATAAACAGCAGGAACATTATTATGCAACCAACTAACAACTAGTTCGCGTGCATCAGCTTCTGGGTCTTGCTGTGCAGCATGTAACAATATTTCTTCTAACTCATTGCTATTAATAATATCACTAATTACATTAATAGCGTTAATTGCATCTACACCCAATGGAATTGGTTCAGCAAATGCGTCAGCTAAGTCATCAATGTTAATAGGCTCTATGCCCCATTGCTTAACTCCCTCTTCGTCTTCGTCCCAGCTTTCTGCTACTTTATTAGCCCAGCTCTCAAAACTTTCAGCAAATTTATTGGTTTTCTTCATATTGTAAGCCTTATATACTATAGGTAACGCATCACTCATACGTTCGTTGAATGTACGTTTAACAAATCTTTCTTTGAGAGCTTCAGCATCAAAATCCTCTTCTGGGATAAAACTTGTGCTAGTTGCTACAAATTCTTCTTTACACTGTTGGTAGCCTTTACGACCACTCATTTTACCTAAGGTGTTTTTTAGTAAACTATGATATTCAAATGCAGCTTCTACCATACGTTGTGTTTCTTCATCTTCAAAAACACGGCGTACCATAGCAGCTTTAAATGGACGTAGTTTATTGCTTTCTTCAGCGATCTTAGTAATGTGTTGACCAAAATCATCATCGATACTACCACCTTCACTACAATGACGAGCCATAGCACGTGCATATCTTAGACTATTAATAGGTAATTTACGGCGTTCACCTTCTGAATTTTCTAAGTACATAGCACGGATTTTACGGCTACGAGCACCACGTTGTTCTGGATCTACATTATCACTATGACGAATGATGATCTTTACAGGACCGTCATTTTCATAGCTTGAACGACTAGTGCCGTAGAGTCTGCTTTCGCTAACTACGTCATCTTTGTCATAGGTATCATCTGCTTTTGAAATTTGTTTAAGGTCACGGTGTTTAAGTGTTGATCGTGTAATATCACGTGGTTCAAAACTTAATAGGTTACGTTTAGCAAATTCACGTAGTTCTTTTAAGAAATTGTACCATTCTTTACGTTGTTCGTCGTCTAGATCATGGCTAATGTTCTTACTAAAGTATACCTTTAGGCTAGTTTCATCGATGATGCTAAGTGTAATGTTGCCATAGTTCTTACCATCAACTGTGTAATCAAAGTTAAAAAAGCGTGCTTCTTCTGGGTTTTGTGTAGCGTGAGCGTTATCATCGCCCAAGCTAACATCTTCAAAGCGGTCACGGACTTTTTCAAATAGACCTTCTGCAATTTTGTTAATTTCTCTCATAACAATATTTATCTAGAATATAAAGAATGGCATTGGCTCAACTATGTCTTCTAAGCTATCTTTCATAGTAAAGTCAATTTGACTGTCAAAACTCTGCAATAACATAGCCATACGCACTACTAATATAAGTGCCATTACTAGGTCGTCTGTTTCACCTGGTTTTGCCGCAAAGCTAGGACCGTTAGCTACAAATGTTTTAAGTTCTGAAATTAAAGGTTTACTTACAATAGTCATGCGCTTGGTTTCAATTAAGTTCTTTAATTTAGCACAGGCTGATATTTTAGTTGCATTAGTAGTGTTAAATCCTTTACGATATCTACGCCCAGAACCTGCACGCTTAGGTTCGCTTAGGAATACACCTTTAAGGTTTTCTTCACCAATTTCGTTAATAGATATCAATGCCGCTTCACCTATGGTATTATTTTCTACACTGTAATAGATATTATTCTGATTAACTGTTTCGTTTAAATAACGTAGAATTTCAGCCAGAATACCAACTTGTTGTTGTACTGGTGTACGATTATGTTGCCACTCGCCTATTTGTCTAAAACTAGGTAACTCAAATATCTGTATAGCCGCCGGGTCACCACCTGTGCCTAGGCTAGGGTCATGTGCTACTATATAAGTGTATTGTGGTTCTGGCTTCTTATACCAACGTACTTGCCCTTGTCGTTCTATAGGATCTAGACCAGCCATTTCAACTAGATGTCCCGGATTAATTAAGGTTTCATCCCAGATAATAAATTCACAGTCCATTTCTCGGCGGAAACGCTCGTCACCTAACTGCGCACGTTGTTGATCAGCCCACTTGTCATCGCGGTCTGGGTGTTCTTTCCAAAAGCTTCTAAACGCTTTGAATCCATTAACCCCCACTTCTGTTGGATTGCCAAACTCATCAAAGCACTTATTCGCCCCTTTCCATAGGGTAGCAAATTGGTCTTCATCGCTGTTAGGCGTTGAAGTGATAATACACTTACCACCAGTTGCTAGTGTGGGACTAATCGAAGTCCAGAATTCTCGTCCTATAGTAGGGCGAACAAAGGCAAATTCATCGCAATATAGTAGTGATATAGACATACCACGACCTGTGTTTTCAGTAGTTGTAGCTGAAACTATACGACTACCGTTGTCAAAATCAATACTACCTTTGTTGTAACTCACAGCACCAGCACGTATAAAGTCCGGTACGCTTTCATAGGCGTAACGAATACGCTGCATAATTTCTTGTGAGCCTGTAAATTTATGTGCGGCAATTAGGATAGTACTATCTGGTACAAACATTGCATACCATAACAAGTAACCTGCGGCACTTGTTGACTTACCTGTTTGTCGGGGCATTAGCGAGATGCTATAGCGATAGTTATGATATGTATTGATTAAGCGTTTCTGGTAGTCGAATGGCTCGTACAGCATACGTCCTTTAGTAGGATGTTGTATGTAGAAGTAGTTACTCATAAAGTATTCAGGGCCTGTTACAGGATCTGAACATTTTACAAACTCTTGTAGTTGTTCGTGCGAAAAAGCCGTTGCTTGATGCGGCTTTTTAACTAGAACATTATCTGTACCTTTGCCTGTTGCCATATACTTACTTATCCTGGCAGGACGTTAGACTGTTAAAACGGCTTTTCGCCTGTGAGATATGGTTTTGCGAACCATAAGCGGAACCACTCTGGTGTACCTGGTTGAATATTATTGTTATTTTGATAGTTAATCTTTTCTACCGCTGTAATACTCGGGTTACTACCTTCTAACCTAGTAGGGCTACCATACCCCTTATACTCAGCTAACTTACCAGCATTTCCTTCCATTCCTGCTAGGCGTCTTAGATCCACTATAGGATCATTAGCATCTAGTACAGCTTCTGGGATAAGGTCTTCTGTACTATAGAAGTCGCTAGAAGTTAGTTTGATATGATCAGCCATTATTTAACACCTGCATTTTTCTTAAGAGCTTCTAGCTCTGGATGTGCGCCTGAATTATGCGGCACAGCACTAACCTTGCCAACATCGTCAGTTTCTTCGCTTTTATTTTTGCTCAGTTGATTAATTGGGCCAGCATCTGTCATTTCTGCTGCATCTTTAATCATATCAAATTCTTCATCGCTGAATGTCAGCAATAATGGATCTCCAGCAAACGCACCGTTGCGTTCCATTTTACCACCTTTCTTACCATCAGCTACAGCCAGAGCGATTCCAAATCGATATTGTTTATACATACTGCCATCACTTTTATTCATACTAATATCAGGCATACTAACTGGGCCTTTCATAGTAGCAGCATGATCGTGCTCTAATTTTTTAGGATCTGCACCTTCGTTGCCTTCTGTGATGATTTCATTAATTTTCATATTATAACTTCTTAAGAATGTATTTTATACTTTTAACTACAGCTACGCATAGACAAATAAATGTATATTCTATGCGTAACTTTAAGCTCATATTACTTTTTTACATCTTCGATCATGCTTTCGTATGATTTCCAAAGAGCTTCTTCTTTAACAGCCATTGGATTATCACCTCGATATGGTTTGTCAGCATATGAACGTTTAGCGCGGTTTAAGTCAGTACCACTTGGAAATGCTACTTCTGGCTCACCTACTTCTTCACGTGGTGTATTTAAGTATTCAATATCGCGTTCTTTTTCTTCATCTAACTCTTCTTCCGGTAATTCAACTGTTGGTTCATCATCTACTTCTGCCATACCAGCTAGTTTACGCATTAAGTTCAATGCATCATCTTCTAATGTAGCTGATACAGTAATAGTAGCATCTTCTTTTACTGTGTAACGTTTACCGTCTACTTCGAACTCTTTAGCACCCGCAGCTTTAGCTCTAGCTAATGCGCCTGAGAATTCATTGCCTTCTTCCATTTCCTCTTCACGCACCGGGTTTAGCTTGCTCTTGTCATAGCTAACGCCTGGTTTTGCTGTTGGTGCAGCTGGTGTTGCTGTAGGGGCTTTTGGCATAGATTGGAACTGTTCACGCTCATCTAACTCACATGAACATGGGCTCATTTCACACACTGGACATGCTGTAGTTTCGTGAGTCAATCCAGCTAGTTTAGCAATCTCATCCAACTCTTGCATACTGCCTCCTAGTTGACTATTAATAGGTGCACCACACTCTGCTATATCTTTACAGAAATGGCCATATGATGATGCTACGTCTTGAATAAAGTCTTCATCAGCTAATAATGTATTACGGGCAGAACGAGGTGTCATACCTTGTGCTACCATTTCATCATATACAGCTTGACGGAATTCGCTAGTAGCTGAATTTAAATGTGGATTTTCTTGTGCTAATGCTTTAGCCACTGTTTCATAAAAGTATTCTGTATTTTCTGCGATACGGCTTTCTTTTAATTTAACTTTAGATAAGTTTGGAGTAGAGTTTTTAACAGTGTCTTTAAATTCAACACCTTCTTCTACTTGGCCTTTGTTGTGTGCTTTCCATGCTGTAGCGTAAGCAATACCTTTTTCTTTCTTAGTTAGTTTGCCGTCTTTACTATAACCTTGTTTAATATGTTTAACCATACGTTCAGCTTTAGCGCCTGGAGGTGCTTTTTCGTAAACATCAACTACTGGTTTACCTTTAGGATCCATCTTTGCTCCACGACCGGCTGGTTTACCTTTGCCTGCTTCGCCGCGACCTGCGATATGACGACTAGCTGTTGAGATTGGGTTCTTAGCACTGCCTGAAGGTAATTGTTTAACTGTTCCGCCTTTAGCTTTGAAGTCACCCAATGCTTGATTGTATTCTTCTTGGCTGTATTCATCTAACTCTTCACTGTGACGTAGTTTGTTTAATACAGCGCCAGCAACACGTTCACCTGCGGCTTTTGAACCGTAACGTTCAGCAGCACCTTTAGCAATCTTACTAAAGTTTTTGCCTGGTTTGCCAATGTCTTTACCAGCACGTGCGGCTTTAGCTGAATAGCTAGCTTCACTAACACCGTGTTCACGTTTCTTCATAGCTTCAATAAAGTCTGCTAGTTTTTTACCTGGATTTTTTGCCATCCATTTGTCGTAGTTAGCTTTGAACTTAGGATGTTTAGGATTGTATAGTTCGTAAGGGCCACCACTTTCGTTTACATCTTTTTCTGGGTTATGGCCAACTTGTCCCGGAGCACCACCGTAGATTGTACCAGCAGCCATTAGTAATGGAGCCGCAATCATACCTAAATATGGACTACCAGCAGCGTATGCGCCAACCGTAGTACCTAGTAGGCCTGCTGTGTAAAGAGCCTGTACAATTTTGCCACCTAGTGTAGGAGCAATGCCTTCTTCAACTTGACCTTGTTCAGCTTGTTGAATAAGTTGTGGAGTAATACCTAATGCTTTTGCTAGGGCCGCAGGATTGTTACCAACTTGTTTAACTGTAGCAGCTAGTTGTTGTTCTTCTTCTGGGCTTAGTGCTTGCAAGATAGCCTGTGCGCCTTTTTGTGCTTTAGGATCAGCACTTTCTTTAACTGCTTTTTTATCTTTAACAGCTTTCTTAAATGTTTCTTTCTTATTGCCGTCACCGTCAACATCTAAGAAGTCTGGTTTAGCAGCCTCATCTAGGTCATCTTTTTCTTCAGCATCTTTCTGTGCTGAACCACCGTAGGCTTTACCTTTAACAAAACGGCTAGCTGACTTAGGCTTTTCTACTTCTTTGTCTTTGATCTTACCTTTAGCGGCAGCTTTTTCACGAGCAGCTTCAATTTTATCTTCAATACCTTCTTTGAAAGTAGCGAATTTTTCACCCAAACTCTTAACAGCTTCACTAATACTACCGCGTGGTTCTACAGTTTCATAAACTGTTGGTTGTTTAACGCTTTCGTTTAGCTGAGTTGCTTCTTTTGCGTTATCATTTAGGCCTTTCATTATGCCTAAAATATTATACATTCTCATATCGCTCATTTTCTTATCCTTTTACTGGGCTTGGGATTTTATTTTGTTTGCTACCAATAGGGTCTACTTTGCCTTGTGGAATACTATTAGTTGTTTTAGCATATGATGGATCTTTTTCACCACCAATTGTTTTATCATTACCTGCAATTTCAAATTTAGCTGGTTTATTTAATTCTTTAAGAATTGTACCTGCTTCACTGTAGAACTTGCTAGCGGCTTTTTGATCTTCATTTGCTTCTGGATATGGTTTAACTAACTCTGCATCACCTTCAACAAATTCTTTGATTTCGCTTTGTCCATCTACATTCCAGCGCCATATTTCTTCAGGATGATTTTTAGGAATTACTCTAACTTGAGCCAGTGGACATCCTAGACGTTCGCTAACAATTTCACGCAATTGTACATCGTTAACTGGATATTTAAGACTAGCATCCATTAAGAAAATTTCACAGTTTTTTATGCTTGGAAAATCAATGTCATCTTCTTTAATAGGTAAACGTTTAATAGCACCAATGCTTTCTACATCAAAGCCAGCTAGACCTACTTTTAATCCCTCTATCTTTTCTGCTGGATCGCAATTAGCTACTTTGATACGGAATTCGTAGATTTTTTGTGATTCACTAAGGTAGTTTAAAAAATTCTTCATATTATAAGATCCATATATAGTGTTATTTATCAAAAACACTAGGTTTTCGTGTTAAGTATTTGCTTAAGTAATTCGTTACGGTCTAATACCACACCTTGGCCATCTTCAGCGTCAATGATCTTATCACCGTCTGATTTCTTATTAGCCTGTTCAATTTGCATGTCTAAGCGTGCTTTTTTAAGTTGTAGGTCTACCATACGTAGTTTTTTATCTAACTTAGCTTGTTTAGCTGTAATGGCATGTCCTAATAATGTACCTGCTGTGGCTAAAATATGCCCGCTAAAGCGTGCTTCAACGTTCATACCTAGGTCTATCAGGTCTTGAAATTTGTCTTTGGCTAGATCAGCAAGCTCATCTAGCTCTTTATCGCTAGTGTCTAAGTCTGCTACAAATGGTAATGCTGCATCAATCTTATCAATGGCTAAGTCGGTTTCTTCTATTAGCGCACGATTTTCTTCAATGGTATGTTCTGCAGCGTCTGTAGTTACATCATCTGCAGGTGGTAAATTAAATAATTCTGATAGTTTTTGTGTCATAGTATTGTATTTAATACTATTTTTATCGTTTGAGATTTTTAAAGATATCGTGTTCTGTTACTACACGGAAACGCATATTATTAGCCTTACACCAAGCATCTGCTGCAGCCCACTTGGCCATGTTAATTGCTACACTGTATTTGTCTTTAAGTGTCTTAGCACTTTCCATAGTGGTTTGTGTTAACGGTTTGATTTCAACAACTTCTACATGTTGTCTTTTGTTAGCGTCTTGATATACTATGACAAAATCGGGAACATAGATAGTCTGTTTACCTAGTACAGGATTAAAATATGGAATTTGTATGCTTTCACTGGCCCACTGTGTAACCGCTGGGTTATTGTCACAAAAATTCATAAATGCAAATTCCCAGCTACTACGATATGTAGGTACTCTTTTACCTATATATTTTTCTGCATTTTTAATTGTAAATTTACCGTTAGCGTATTTGGCCATTATGCTAGAATCATTCTCGAAACGTAAGGACTAGTTTGGGGACTATTACTAATACCTAATAGGCTAGTGCCCACGCGGTTAAGGTTAAGCAGCATAGTTAGATAAGCATCTAATTCAGTTACAAACGCAGGAGGAGTTGAAGGTCCTGGTTTAGCATAGTTTTTAGTACCTGTTGACCATGTACCTGTTTCAGGATCAAATACATAGTCATCCTGTGAACCTTGATTAGTTTCTTGACTATATTCACTAATAGGATTAGTTATATTTCGCTTATCGTTTAGAGCTTTTAATTGATCAACAATAGTCATTGGATCTAGATTTTGTTGTAAAGCTGTGTAGATCACTGAGGCAGCTAAATTTCTACCAGTATCTGCATTGCCTGTAATACGCTGGAAGAAGGCCACTACAGCATCGTTAATCGATGGACTAGTACCCACAGCCGCATTATAAAAGTTATTGAAGTAATTTGTAGTACTTGGATTATTAGTGGTTTGACCAGGTAAATTTCCGTTGATAGCCATTTTATTGTCCTAGAAGATTTAGTACACCATTGCCGCCGCTAGCACGAGCAATACCTTGTTGTACTGTTGCGCTAGTCGGAGCAAACACAGGACTAAATGGATTTTGTCCTTTGAGGATACTATTACCTATATTGCTCAAATCAAGGGCAGGTGTTTGTTGAAGCTGTGTATTGCTGCCTGTAAAAATATTCATAGCATTAATACCATTTTGTACCGTTGCGCCAAGGTCCCCATTTTGAATACCAGAAATAACACCTTCTATAGATCCAATCGCGGCGCCAGCATTACGTAGTGGACTAGGTGTATTGTCGTAATGAACTTCATCAAAGCCCATTACTGTGCCGTTGCTTACTGGGCCAGTTTCGTATAATACAGATTCAAATTGGACTGTCATTTGATGTTGCATCGGTGAATAATCACCTGCATCGTGCTGTCCATGAGCAAATGCGGTGATCATTGGTCTAATCAAGTAGTATGAACTAAAACGCTTTTGATGTAGACTATAAATTCTAATAGCATTGATGTAGGATTGATTACCATCATTAGCCTGTGGACTATAACCCCACATCTGCTGTTGACGAGTTTTATATTTGCTATCGTAATTATATGTTTGTTCGTTACCTAAATAATCGCTGTCTCTGTAGTAATATGAAAAGTATTTTTGCCAAAACAATCTAACTACATCGGCACTGTCATCATGAAAGGTAATATTAACAGGATCGTAGGTAACACGTTCTTGTTGTACCATCTTACGATTATAAGCATTATAGGTTTTATTTTGTATAGTAAATTTAGGTAGTGTAACACTCTTAGCCATTAGACCAGTTTCTATCAAACTTAGTGTATCTGTACCTGCGATACTTTGATTTACATCAATAAACACATGATACAGATTACCTATCTTAGGGCTTAATCTATATAAGCTGTCAACAAAGGTTCGTGCGCCATGTTGATAGTCCCTAACACTTTGGTTAGGTGCTATGCTTTGTAATAGTTCACCAAAAATATTGTTGCTAGACATAATGTATCCTATATACATTATTTATCGTCAAAAAAAAGCCCAGAATTAACTGGGCCTTTATAATGTATTTTTCGTCTGGATTAACCAGTGATTACTGTACCTAAAGTACGTGTTACTGAAGAACCAATGCCTGAACCTGTAGGTGTTTGTAATGCGTTATCATAACGGATTGTTAAGGCAATTTGAATAGGTGTATTTTCACCATAGTTAACATCGCCATAATCTGCTGTTGACAAGTAGCATCCATACAATTCCCAAGTTTCAAGAACGTTAGGTGTATTAGCACCATTACCACCATCAAGAATTTCAAGTAATGTTTGGAATTTGTAGTCAATACCAGAACTTGCTGATGCTTGTTCCATAAAGTCAAATTGTTTCTGCATTTGTTCGCCAACACGTTTAGAAACTTCACCACTTGCATCATCACGCAAGTTACATGTAACTTCAGCCCAGGTTGGTTTACCAGCTAGATACACACGACTATTGTAAATAGGTATTTCAATAGCGTCAAAGCTCACACTTGGACGTTTAAAGTCAACAACTTGTTTTGTTAGTTCTGTCGTTGGTTGTGTAACGCCAAAGTTTAGAAAAGTAACGCGGAAGCGGAACTTTAATTTTGGCATTAACAAACCTTGTGAACTAGCACTTTGGTCTGTTGATAACGGCACTGTAAAATTTGTTAATGATGATGTTGCCATCTTTTCTTCCTTTTAATACTTCTTTATAGTATTTATTATTTTTTCACTTACAATATGGGAGAGTCACCTCTCCCATTATGTACGTATATTACTGAATTGTTAAAGCTGCGCCAGTGTTTTGTAAACGTACTGGAATGTAAATAAACTCAATTGCTTTAACTGGTTGTATAGCAATATCAACCCACAACTCATTAGCATCAATACGTGCCGGAGTGTTGTTTGTTGTATCACAAACTACCAAGTAGTCATAGATACCACGTTTAGCAACTAAATCATTGAACACAGCGTTAAATGCTGCTTGAACTTGGTTGCGTGTAATAGTATCATTTGGTTCAAAGATGAACGGTTGAGCAACTTTGTTAAGTACTGTACGTAAGTAAACTACTAAACGAGCTACGTTAATACGATCTAATGCACTTGATTGCGAAGCACGTGTTTTTTGACCGTATGCAACTAAACCTACGCCCGGTAACACTGTTAATGGATTAACATTGTTTGCGTAAAGTACATCACGTAGACCGTTTGTTACACCAATACTTGTGTATACATTGTTGTTTGTGCGATCAACATAACCAATTGAGCTTACATTGTCAATTAAACCACGACGTACACCAGCTGGTGCAAACCATGGATAACTTACAGCGTCACTACGGATCAATGTACGTAGCATCATATGGCTTGGTGGAACAACTACACTGTTACCATCTAAGTTAGTAGCTAAACCGCTTGGATAGTAAACACCTAAGTATTCACTATGGCTTACTAAACCAGTTTCACCATTGTCTGCTGCAAGAGCTTCGTTGTCTGACCAGTTGTTTAATGTTGTGCTGTCTGCCGGTAAGTCAATTGGGCTATCACCGATAATGAACGCTGTATCTAAACGATCATTATTTAGAGTGATCATGTCGCCAATTAATTCTGTGTAACCAGGAGCACAAATTAAGTTAAATGCTGTTTGTTCTTCACGTAGTGTTGTGCTTGAAGCAATAGCTGATTTCAATGCTTTTACAACTACTGAACGTTGTGCTTTGTAGCCAAAGTATGGAACGCCTGTGGTTGGATCATCACCACTGTGTGTTACCCAAGCATTTTGTACTGTACCACCAGTAACAGCTAATTGAGCTGTTGTGAAGTAGTCAGGGTTAAATTGTTTAACATTGTAACCTGAACGGCGTGTGTTAAACAACAATGTACCACGAGCGTATAATTGGTATTCTGGAGCATCTGGATCTAAATAATCACTTGTTAACAAGCTAGCTGTTGTTGGCAAGTCGGCTGTAATTGGATCTACATCACCTGTTGCTGACCAACGTGCATCTGCAAATAAGATACCACTTGCATCAACGCTATCTGCATTGTCAATTAGATCCCATGTAGCACCGTTATAACGATATAGTACAGGGAAGTTAGCTAAATTGCCACTGTTAATCCACAAATCGCCCGGAACCACTGGCGTAACACCATCGCTTTGTGTTGTTGGTTGACTTGCAGCAATAATTACACCATTAGGGTCAGTTGCTGTTAGTGTATAACCACGAGCATCTGTACCTACGTTACGGTAACCTCTCCAAGCACTACCATCGTGAATCATGATATCTACTTGTGTTGGATCACTAAAGTACCATAATGCACCTTGACTTGGATTACTGTATGGTGCTGTAGCTCCATAGAAGTAAGTCAATGCTGTCCACGGACTTGCTAGGTATACTGTACCTGCTGAAATTACTTGTACATGTGAGTCTGTAAATAGACCTGCTGTAGCAAGTGGAGTACCTACCAATTGCGTCATTTGTATTGTACCGCCAGCTAAGTGACTAATAAAGATCTCACCGCTTGAGTTAAAGCCTGCTGTGATGTTTGGTAAGTTAGCACCTAAAATACCGCCAACCATACTAGCTGCTGTGTTTGCATTTAATGTAACTGTAGCTGTACGCAATGTTGCAGAACCCGGTACGCTAACAGCTAGGCTAAAGCTATCATTTTGGTGATATGAACCAGCTGCACCCGATACTGTACCTGTAATAGTTACTACACCTGATACTGTTTTAATATAAGGTTTAAATGTACCAGTAGTTGTACTTAAGGTGTCGTATTTAACATAGATAGAACCTGCCGCTAGACCTGCACCGCCACCTACTGGGTCTAAACCGTAGATTGCAGCCGCATCGCTTGAATATAAAGGAGCAGCCAATTGGTTCCATGAATCTAAGCTAGCACTGTATTCTTTAATAGCCCAGCTTGCGCCGTTACCAGTTGCTGATGTTTTAAACCAAATACTACCGTTTGGACGGGTATTTGTGTCTGATTCGCGCCATGCTGGTGGGTTAGTGTAGTCACTAAATTGTACAGCAGGACCATTGTATGTATAAATGTTACCACTACCTGTAATTGAAATAGCTAGGTTTGCATCTAATAAACCTGCGCTAGATGCAGCATCGATAGCATTGATAGCTGTACCTTTAATAATTTGTAGTGTATCTGGTGTCGATGTAGCTGTGTCGATAGTACCACGAACGTTACCAGCTGCATTACTATAAATGATTGTATTACTGTTAACAAAAATTTCAACTTGTGGGTTAGATGAATTAGTAACGTTAGCTGTTACACCTTTAATTGTAGCTGCATTAATAGCTGTAGCCACTGCAGATGCTGTTGTACCCGAAACTGTAACTGTGTTACCGTTAATAACTAGTTTACTACCACTGGTAATTGTTGGACTAGCAACACTACCTGTAATTGTTGAAACTACTGATCTCCAACCATCACTACCTACTAGATACCAGTTATTATCATAACCTTTGTAGTAGATTGGATTGCTTGAACTTGTAGCAACTACAGCGTAGTCGCCAATCGCACCGAATGTGCTTAAAGGCACACCTGCGTTTAGATATGTTGGATCTGTAATTACTGTGATACTACCTTGTTGATTTGTGAAACCATCTTCTTGATCCCATTCAAACACGCCCCAGTTAGTTGCGCTAGTATCTGTGTCTAACCAATAGGTACCATCAACTGGTGTACCAGTTGGACGAGTACTTGTACCTGCTAGTTCTGCTAAGTTAACGTTAGCACGTTGAATGTAAATTTGGTTTGTTACGCCTAATGCTGAGTAAGCAGCTAATAAGCCATACTCGTTAAGTTGACTATCATTAACTGGATTACCTGATGCGTCAAGCTCAAAATTAGGACTACCAAAAATGTTAACCAAGTCACGTTGACTGGTAACTGTAATAATTTTTTCTGCATTAGCAATAGTTGTTCCTGTCGCTAGCGAATTGCTAGGAGTCATTTTATCTTGCGCGGTTGCAAGTAAAATAAATGGAACAGTACCAGCTTGTGTAGACGTATATTGGCTTTCATCAATTATGGTAACTGATACGCCAGGTGAAGTTAATGCTGCCATGTTAAGTATTCCTTTATGAATGTTACTACTTTAAACTATTTATAATTTTTTGGTTAAATTAGTGGTATAAGGTGCCCTTTTAAAGGTTCACCCATAAATACTAGTATGGAATACAGAAAATTATGTCAGATTTGTGGTAAAAAACCCTGTGCAGTCAACTATAAGCTATGGGACAAGACTTATTATAGAAGTCGATGTGACAGTTGTATCCGTAAAAAGAAGAAATTACCTATACCTATCCCAAGTTGGCATAAGGCAGGCTACAAAAAGAAACCACACTGTGAAAAGTGTGGCTTTAAGGCAAAGTATAAAGATCAGCTATTTGTCTATTACATCGATGGTGATCTAAACAATAACGAGCATAGTAATCTGCGTACCATATGCTCTAACTGTCAGTATGAAGTTGCTCATGAAGGACTAGGCTGGCGTCAAGGGGACTTGGTCCCTGATTTTTAACAGTTGTTCTACTTGTTCGTACAAGTCCTCAATAGTACTATCGTTAGTAATAATCTTATCGAACTTGCTACCAACCCAACTATACTCGCTGGCATGAACGCCCGCTTCGTCTAGGTGATGCTTGCCAATTGCCCAGCCGATGTACTTTTGACCTTTGTTGTAGTTTTTAGCATGTTCATACCATTCAGGTTCCGGACCGCGTTTAACTCTAAGTACCTTAGCACCAATGTTCTTAAGTGCTTTGATTTCATTTGGAAAGCGACAGTCGGTGATAACGATGTCATCTTTGCTGTTCATCAAGCGGTTTTCTAAGCTAGCTACCCACATGTCGTCATGGAAGCCTTTACGCACTACTTCTGTGCCCCAATACTGTAGGACCCAGCGTGGTGTGATGTCTTGCTTTAGTCGTTTGCTCCACCATTCATCTTTAGTTTCGCGCCATTCGCGGCTTTGCTTAGTACGACCTTCTAATAGTTCGCGGTCCCAACCAAACACTACGCTCACAGCATCTTTAAGGCTGTTGGCGAAACTTTCTCTTTTGTAACCGTGGAAATTAACTAGATAATCAGCAATGGTGTCCTTGCCAGAACCCATAAAGCCGCAGATGGCGATGATAGAACTCATGAAAACTCCTAATTGATATACTATTGTATTACAGTTAGATTACTATGTCTAGATATTTTGGTTAGCCAGTTATCCAAGTCAATGGTTGGCCGCCATCTACAAAGTTTTTAATTTGTTCATCTAACTCTTTAAGTAATTCCATACCTTCTTGTTTTAATGCAGCACCATTAAGGCTAGTACCGCCTTGTGGGCCAGCAATACTTTGGAATTTTTCACGTGCTTGACCTATGCTTAGAATAGTTAGAGCATAAGCATAGTCTTGGATCCATGGAAATACCTGAGGATCGTTTAATAACATAATATCGGGTTTGTAATTGTATACGTGTAGCATTACTGTTTCAGCAATTGTATTTGCAGCGCCTGTGCCGCCAAATGGTTGTTTACGAACTAGAGTAAGCTTCTTGGTAACTTTATTCCAGTAAAAGTTCATAAACCCACCAAACATCTTCATTGCTAGCTTTTGATAGTCAACAAATAGTTCATAGTTAGTTAAACCACCAACACGACCAGCTACTAACATATAAGTGTTTAAGTAGCCTGATGCAAATGGTTCAAATTGACTGGCTGTTGTACCTGTAACTGATCCGATACCACGACGATAAATCTGTTTAACATCTGTAATATAGTTAGGTAGAATGTATTCTTGTGTTTCAGGATAGATATCTAAGAACGCATAGCTTTCTTCTACAGCATTCGAACTCTTTTGACGATAGCGGATAAATGCCTGCTTGATACCCATGTCGAAGTGTTCTTTGTCCGCTTCAACATCAATCATACCATAACCTAATCGTAGACGAATATAGTCAACGATGTCGTTTTGTAGACTTGATACTGTGGTTAATTGTGCTTGTAGATTAGCATCAAACGCAATATGACCTGCGCCTGTACCAGTATTGGCACTAAAAAGACTGTCTGTTACAAGACTACCATTGGCCGTTAGGTCCGTGGTAGCTGAAATTTGTGCTGGTATTAAAGACATTTAAATTATCCTGTTGTCAAGTATTTATCGTCAACAACAGGATAATTTTTGTTTATGCTACTTTAAGTAAGATTGTGTCTTCGTTGATACGTCCGTTAAGTTTAACTTCTGTAGTTTTAATATTTTCTAAAAACTTACGCAATTCAACTTTACTGGCAGCCATGAACTCTTTTAATTGTACTTCGGGTTTACGAATAGTTTTTTGTGTGCTTTTGATATCATTGTATCCTGTAATAGTAGTGCCTTTAACATTTAACGCACCACCCATTTCTTCAGCAACATAACGACCAAGTTTACGTGTTTTAACATTGTAAACCCACAATACCTGTGCGCCAATAATGTCTACAGGACTAACACTCACTAATTTAAGTGTAGTATCATTCTTTAGATATTTAAGTTTGGCAACAAGTTTTTCTTTTTGCGGAGGTTTACGTACACTTGCTTTTTTAGTTGCCCGTTTAACCTGTCCATATTGAGCGAACCCATCAAACAATGCTGTATAGAAAGCTTCTAAACGTTTGTAGTCAGCTGTTTTAAGGTGTGCGTAAGCATCGACTGTGTCTTCATCTTTGCTGGTTTTTGCCGCTAGGAACTCTGCGCGACTACGTTCAAACGGTGCTAAGATTCTAGCTAGTGTTGCTGGTGCTACACTCTTAGCCAACAAATACTCGTATGCTTTAGGGTCAACTGTCTTGCCTGCAAACAATTGATCTTCTAGCTCTAAGAAATGTAGTTGGTGCTTGTCTGCTATTGCGTTCATACGATCTTGTATTGTAGGTACCTTTACGTCAATCTTAGGGGCCTTTGCATCAGCTTTTACTGATTCATCATCTTCGGCAAGTTCTTCCTGTAGTTTGATAACTTTCTTCACAGTGTCTAACAAGTATTCTACATGACGATCACGTAACGGCATACCTTGTGTATGTGCTTTAATAATAGCGCAGGCTGTAAGTGGAGTTAGGCCATCTTTGGTTTTAGCATAGTAATCAATAGTTGCTTTGTCTAAGTGATGATATTCGCTATCTTTACCTGTGTGTTCACGCAACCAAGCTACAAAATATTTCTTTAGGTCTTTAACACCGTAGAAATAATTATAGTAGCGCATAGCTTTACGAAATTGATGATCAAATTCTTCGTCTGTAAACTCTAAGGCACGATCGTGATCCCAAATTACTTCACTACCTGTATACTTTTCATCTAAGAAAATAGGATCTTTAGTTACTTTAGCTTTCTTCTTTGCACCATCAATTTTAATTGCCATTAGTCATTTCCCTTTCTAACTCACGTTTAACCATTTTGTATGCTGTCTTATCGTATATATCCAAGTCATCCCATTCACTATTCATTTGTGTTAGAGCTTTCCATAGATCACGATTGTAAAATTGTACCGCTGAGTACGCTTCTTCTATAGTCATAATTAGCATTATTTTTGTAGTGTGTATTTAATTAAAATATTTTTTGCTTCTGTAACATCAGTAATAGGTTCTAACTTATCTAATGTAATTAGTTCATTATGTAGATTAATAGTACGTTGTGCTTGATATAATCTATTATATTTTCCGTCTGGATAAGACGGTTGTGTCCAAGAGTGTTTCATTTTTATCCCGCAAGTAATACAGCAAATGTCATCATACGTTCATAGTTTGCTATCTCTTCATTGACTTTGTCAACCAGTTCTTTATGTAATCTGGTCTGCTTACCCAATCTGCGGCAGTTAATTTCTTCTTTGCTTACGTCTTTAACCATAAGTCCAATATTATGACTAATATTCCACATTTCGTGGCTGTATCGCTTCATACTACGTATTGGCGCTTCTATGCGTTGCTGTACTATAGCCCAATCCATACTTGTTTGTATCTTATTTTCCATTTTTGTATTATACTATCTATTTCTCTAGATGTCAATCAACGATAAATACTAGATAATAGGATTACGTAATGCCAAGACTTTCACTTTATAGACCAACCAAAGGTAGTGATTATCAATTTTTTGATAGAACTATCAGCGAAATGTTTACTGTGGGCGGTGTTGATATTAATTTGCACAAATATTTAGGTCCACTAGATACCGGTAACATCAATGCTACCGAGCCCGGCGGCACTGGTCTTACTAGTATTCAAGACATGTTGTTCTTAGAAAACCGCGACCGTAAATATGATACCAGCATATATACAATGCGTACACAGTTTCGTATCAACGACAGTGACTTTGACTTAACTCAATTTGGCTTATTCCTAACTGGCGATACTATATTTGCTACATTTCATTTAAATGACATGATTGACACGTTAGGTCGTAAGATTATGGTTGGCGATGTTGTAGAAATGCCATTCTTAAAAGACTACTATCCTTTAGATGATGCAATGTCTGCGGCACTTAAACGATACTATGTAGTACAAGATGCTACCCGTGCAGCAGAAGGGTTTAGTCCACTATGGTACCCACATCTATGGCGTGTTAAACTACAACCTCTAGTAGACAGTCAAGAATACAAAGATATTCTTAATAGTTTACCAGCTAATGATCCTAATGGTGATGGTATATTGAATCCTGGTGATCAAACATTAGGTAATCTATTAAGCACCTATAACACGCTTCTTGGCATCAACGATGCGGTTGTTAGTCGTGCAGAGCAAGATGTACCAGAAAGTGGGTATGATACTACATCATTCTACACAGAAGCTGTTGATAGTAATGGTAATCCAGTAGATCCATCAGCGGCAGATGCTAGCACAGCTACTCATACAGTAGATGGACAGGTAGTAGATGCTAGTTCTACTGTAGATGATGCTAGTTACCAAACCCTAACTTCAGTAACCAAGGTAGAAGGTTACCTAACTGGCGACGGTCTACCACCAAATGGTGCTACAGTTGCCGCTGGCTTGAGCTTTCCTTTTAACCCGCACGAAGGTGATTACTACCTACGCTTAGATTATGTACCTAATAGACTGTTCCGTTACGATGGACGTCGTTGGGTTAAAGTGGAAGATGCTGTGAGAACTAACCTAACACCTGGCGCACAAAATACAACTCAACTTAGCGGCTTTATAAACAATACCAACCAGTTTATGGGCAATGCTGCAGCATGGGATGCTATACGTGTAGCAAATCCATATACTCCTTCAGCTAATGCAGCCACTGTATCATTTACTCTAAGTAACGTAAATCCATATGGTACTGTACTTACTGTAGTACCTTATGCTAGCACATATGGTGTACGTACACAATTAAACGGTCTACCTATAACTAATACTGTAAACAACATTGGCGGAAACGTATCATTTACTGTATCTACTGTGTTAGCAATCGGTGATCTATTAGAATACACTGTCTATAGACACGTGGTTAATGAACGTCAGAGCTTGAGTCAAGCCTTACGTCCTTCAGCGGATAACATATAATGGTAGCAAGTCAACAGTTTTTTTACGATGGGCAGATAGAACGCTTCTTGGCACAGTTTATTCGTATGCTCAGTGGGTTTCAAGTAGAGTTTGGCAAGGACCGTAACGGTAATACTACTCTACAACGTGTTCCAGTTTATTGGGGTGATAGTAGCCGTCAAGTACAAACTATTATCAATCAGAACTCGGGCGGCAATATGCTACCTACTGTGCCAGCAATGACTGTGTATATTAATGCCATGACCTATGATCGTGATCGTGTTCAACAGCCAGACTTTGTTGGCAAGATGAATATTCGTGAACGTTATTACAATGAAGACACCCAGGAATATGAAAATCGTCAAGGCAATGCCTTTACTATTGAACGTATGATGCCTGTGCCTTATACTTTAGAACTTAAGGTAGACATTTGGACTAGCAACACTAAACAAAAGCTACAACTATTAGAACAAATTATTCCATTATTCAATCCTGCACTAGAGATTCAGTCAACTGATAACTATATCGACTGGACTAGCCTCAGTGTTGTTTATTTAGAAAGCCCAAATTGGACTAGCCGTAGCGTTCCGATTGGTACAGAAAACCCAATCGATGTTGCTACACTTACATTTAAACTACCTGTGTGGATTAGTACCCCAGCTAAGGTTAAAAAACTTGGCGTTATTCAAAAGATTATTGCTAACATACACGATGGTGATGGCAACTTAAGCGATGCTGTGCTAAATGATGGTAATCTTTTAGGTGCTCGTCAGTACTTTACACCTATGATGTATGGCACATTGCTAATTGGCAATACCTTAACTCTATTAAAGATCAGCGAATTTGCAGATCCTAGAGATCCCACTACACAAACACAAACTAAAATTGGTACTAAAGACAGTTGGCGTAGTCTAATCAACGTCTACGGTGAACTAAACAATGGTATTAGTCAAGTTAGACTTCTACAAGAAGATGGCATCACTGAAGTTATTGGCACTGTAAGCTATCATCCAACCGATGATACTTTATTAATCTTTAATGTCGACGTAGATACTAAACCAGGTAATACTCTATCTGCTATCAATGCCATTATTAACCCTAGCACTGTAAATCCTAACAGTATTTCTGCTGTTAGTGGTACTAGCTATTTGATTTTAGAAGACATCGGTAGTTACGCTAACCCTACGGGCTATGGCGCTATTGCTTGGCGTGGCGCAGATGGTCAAGATCTAGTAGCACATGCTAACGATATTATAGAATACAATGGGTCGCACTGGACAGTAATATTTGACAGTCAGACTGATCAGAGTTTACAATATGTAAGTAACCTGACTACAGGTACTCAATACAAATGGAATGGTGTTCAATGGTTAAAAAGTTACGAGGGCGAGTACAAAGAGGGCCTGTGGACTCTGGTATTATAGAAGGTGTAGGCACATTCATATATAGTATTAGTACTCAACGTTACCTTTTCTTACTACGCAATACTAAAAAATATGCAGGAACCTGGGGATTAGCCGGGGGCGGCATCGAAGCTGGTGAACATTTACTGTCTAGCTTATATAGAGAACTCGACGAGGAACTAGGCTACGATTTCTCAAACACTAAAGTTATTCCGATTGAAAAGTTCACTAGCGACAATAATAAATTCTCATATCACACGTTTTTAATAGCCATTGATGATGAATTTGTACCTGTACTTAACAACGAGCATCGTGGATTTTGTTGGGTAGGTCTAGAGGATCATCCAAAACCCCTGCACCCAGGAGTTTGGCGTACTATCAATTTTTCAAGTGTTGTAGATAAAATTAAGACGTTAGAAGCGGTCTTATAGGTCGCACTCTAATACAAGATTTCTAAAATTAATTTGTCTAAAATTTAAACAAGATTTTAATTGTTCTGGAATAGGATTGCTACCCGCCGGTGTAACCCAGACCCAATCTACGTCATCGTAGGTATCGAATAATGCTTTATGATTTGTTAACCATTCGCTGTGATCAATTTCAAAATCATTAGCATCGTATCCAGCAGTGCCAGCATAGACATTGTTATTCCAACCTGCTTCGTGACCATCAAATCCTATTAGGTATATCTTTTTATGCTCGTCAAATGCCGCAATGTAAGCCGCAGTAGTACCAGCATCCGCATAGATATCGTACGGGATTAGATAAAATTTGCCAGGATGTTCTAATAAGTGAATAGCACTAGAATAAACAATATGTCCTTGTGTATATGTGCCATTTGCTATTTCAGCTACAATACCATTATTACCCACCGCTACTAAAAAATCTGGTTCAAAATCTCTATAAAGTGCGTTACACCCATAGGTTTGTACAGTTCTTGACCCTAATAATCCGCTAGGCTTTTTAAAATTCTGTAGATCAAATCCTAAACGATTAGTTCCATTGCCTATTACAATAGCTGTGTTAGAAATCTGTCTGTTGGTAATACCACTAGGAACAGTTTCTGTGGTTGTTTTCCACATACTGTCCTCTAGTCTACGTTCAACAATGATTTCTTCGCCTACATAACCTCTACGGAACTTTTTATTTACGTGTATCATTGATTACCTTTATACAATATAAGTTGTCATTACTTTAACATTACTATTTGTCAGACTATTACTTGTATAGTAAAGGTTAACGTTGCCAGAACTAATGCTACATGAGAATACACCCATTATATTACCAACTACACCATATGTTGTTAAGTATGGAGTAACAGTATCTTGAGTTAATAATATCTCTGCTGCTTCTGCTGTATTTCCAGTTTTAACCTGCACAATATACTTGGCTGTTGTATAACTTGATGTTGGGAATGTATCAATTACTACAGGAGTACTTGCTGTTGGAATATTAACCACTGGTTGTGTGTATGTAACTTTATTGCCTGTTAGGTAGTTAAAGTTACCTGAGGTATCAACGTTGATACGTTCAATTGTACCTGATGCATTAGTACCTGACCAAATTTGTGATCCGCTCGCATCACATAAGAATTGATTTAGGCCGTTACCACTAGTAATTGATGATACTACAGTAGTAGTTGCTAGTACACGAGCGTCAATTACATCATCTGGTGCCGGCGGTTCTGTAAATGTCAATGTTGATCCGCTTACTGAATACGCCAGTACTGGGAATTGTATCACACCATTAATACTTACGATTGTGGCACTAGTTGTCGAACTTGCTTGCAAGGTAAAGGATGTGTTAGTACCGTCTACGTGACCATATGCTCCTGAATTACCTGAGAATTGACGATCACTAATAACAGTAAACACAGAACCTGCTGTCTGCCATTGGCTACCATCGTAAAATTCTAACTGTGAAACTGTGGAGTTAAAACGCATCATACCTGCTACGTCAACGTTACCGCCACCACCGCTTGGACGTTGCGCTGTTGTACCTACAGGTACCATCATTGAGTCTGTTGATTGTACTTTAAATGATGCACCAGGTGTTGTGCTTACACTGCCTGTGCCGTTGTAGCCACCACCGCCCACTGTAACTGCTGCATTGTTTGGATCTGCGTAGATTAATCCAGTGGTTGTAGAACCCATTACTACAAATGGATCATGTCCTTGTGTGCTGTTAAACACAGCGCCACCACCTGCACGTACATTGCCAGCTATACCAACCCCACCGTCTACACGTAGCGCACCAGTGTTAGTTGTTGTACTTACAGTAGTATATTTCAACCAAGCATTACCGTTATTGCTCACGTTACTATGGAAGCGCATAACTTCTGCTGTGCTTTGGAAGCTACCAACACCAAATACAATATCGTTAAAGTTACCTGTTTGGCTAGTTGCTAGAACTAAGTTACCACCCCATGTACTGCTTTCCGGCTTAACAAAAAAGTAACCATCGTTTGGTTTAGTAATTGTGTAGTTGCCATCATTAAACGCATTGCCGGTGAAGCCCATGTCTGCCCAACCAGCAGTGTCGTTACCTGCGCTTGAGTATGCAGCGTAGTCTGCTGAACCTGTATTAGCAGTGTTCAATATAGCCATTTGTGCGTATGTTGATCCGTTATCAACTGCTACTACTGTTGGGTAGTTTAATGCTATACTAAATGCAGTCGCTCTGCCAACATAGATGTTTTTACCAGCGTAGATATTACCAGCGGCACTAATACCACCTTGTGTAATAATTGCACCAGTTGTAGTTGATGTTGTATCTGTAGTGGAGTTTGCCCAAATAACACCTGTAGCAGCAAGCACTGTAGCATCTACACGTGTAGCCAACACATTACCAGTTACATTCAAATAACCAGTTACTGACTCATTACCGTTAACTGTCATTGCGTTAAACACACCTGCTGTTGCTAAAACGTTACCAGTTGTGTTAATTTGACCTGCATTTAGTTGTGGAGTTGAAATATTACCTGCGGCATTAATGTAGCCACTAATAGTTTCATTTCCATTTACTGTTAATCCATTTAATACACCATTTTGTGCAATAACGTTACCTGAGGTATTCAATTGACTTGCAGTTACCACTGCAGCCATTACGTTACCAGTTACATTTAAATAGCCAGTTACTGATTCATTACCATTTACAGTAAGTGCGTTAAACACACCTGCTGTAGCTAGCACGTTACCAGTAGTGTTTAGTTGACTTGCAGTTACCACGGCAGCCATTACGTTACCAGTTACATTCAAGTAACCAGTTACTGATTCATTACCATTGACTGTCAATGCGTTGAATGTGCCAGCAGTTGCTAAAATGTTGCCTGAGGAGTTAATAAAGCCACTTGATACTGTTAATGTACCATTTTGTGTTGTTGCTCCATTAACTGTCAAACCACTTAATGTGCCACTAGCACCTAAAATATTACCAGTTACATTCAAGTAACCAGTTACTGACTCATTACCATTAACTGTTAGTGCATTAAATACACCGGCAGTAGCTAATACGTTACCTGTAGTATTAATTTGACCTGCATTTAGTTGTGCTGTCATTACGTTACCAGTTACATTCAAGTAACCAGTAATTGTTTCATTGCCATTAATTGTTAATGCGTTAAATGTTGCAGCTTGACCTAGTACGTTACCTGTACTGTTTAGTTGTCCTGCTACTAGTGTTCCGCCGATACCAGCACCGCCTGCTACAATTAAAGCACCAGTGCCTGTTGTAGTTGCGGCTGTTGTATTAACTAAGTTTAAGTTACCAGCTTTAATTGGATCGTAAACAGTAGTACCATCAAGCGTGATATAGCTTGCACTTGGCTCTGCCAGGTTACTTACAAATTTCCAAGTGTTATCTGTAGGATCACGGAATACGCTAGTATGTTGGTATTGGTTGATTGTACCTAGACCTACGCCAGTGAACGCACTGTAGAAACCAATATCATAATTGTATGGTGTTGTTACATTTGGTCTTAGATATAGTAGCGGATCTTGTACAGTAATAACGTTAGCTTGAACACCAATGATGTTGCTAACAAATAAATTACCGCCAATCCAAACGTCTTGGCTGAAGCTTGCGCCACCAGCAACCTGCAATGCACCAGTTGATGCACCAGTTGCTTGAGTAGTGTTTGTTATTGTTGTAATGCCACCAACACCTAGTGTGTTGTTAATTTGTGTAGCACCACCAATAGTTGCTGTAAGTGCAATATTCGCTGCACCTGCAACACTAATACCACCGTTAGGTACTACAATAGCACCTGTACCTTGTGTAGTAGTTGCTATACTTGCGTTAGCCCATAGACTGTTCGAAACCCCCAATATACTCAATGTACCAGTAGCACCCAAAATGTTACCAGTTACATTCAAGTAGCCAGTTACAGTTTCGTTGCCATTAACTGTTAGGGCGTTAAATGTACCAGCTTGTCCTAATACGTTACCAGTTGTATTAATTTGACCTGCATTTAGTTGTGGGGTTGAGACGTTACCAGCACTGTTAATATATCCAGTTGATGTAATACCACTAAATGTGCCTTGTGCGCCTAATATGTTGCCAGTTACATTCAAGTAACCAGTCACTGACTCGTTTCCATTTACCGTTAATGCGTTAAATATACCCGCTGTTGCTTCTACATTACCTGTAGTATTAACTTGGCCTGCATTTAACTGTGGTGTCGAAATGTTGCCTGCAGCATTAATATAGCCACTAATAGTTTCATTTCCGTTTACTGTTAATGCGTTAAATGTACCAGCTGTTGCTAGAACATTACCTGTTGTATTAACCTGTCCTGCATTTAGTTGTGCAGTTGAAATATTGCCTGTGGTGTTGATATAACCGTAGGCTGAAATATTACCATTGACACGTAAGTCGTTGTATATACCAGCAGTGGCAATAACGTTACCTGTCGTATTAATTTGTCCTGCGTTTAGTTGTGGTGTTGAAATATTACCACTGGTATTAATATAACCAGTTGAATTTATAGCACCAAACACACCAACAGCGGCACTTACATTGCCTGTTGTGTTGAAATATACAGGGCCGCCTGCCGAAGTTTGTGTAATATTACCTACTACGTTAACCCATGATCCGCTAACTTGGCCTGCTAGACCCAGTGAAGTATTACCAAATACGCTTAAGCCAGTTGATAGTACATTGCCTGGTGTATTAAAGTTAGCAGCAAACACAGTAGCATTACTATTAAATCCGCCTGCGCCTACTAGAATATTTGATACGTTAATAACTGAGGAATTTGTAGTACCGTTGACAGTTAATGCGTTATGTACTGCACCTGTTGATAATACATTACCAGTTGTATTAATTTGACCTGCGTTTAGTTGCGGAGTTGATATATTACCTGCGGCATTGATGTAACCACTAATGGTTTCATTGCCATTTACTGTAAGTGCGTTAAACACACCACCGCTGGCTAATACGTTACCACTTACGTTTAAACTTGCGGTTGTAATTATGTTTGTTACAGAAATAGTACCAATGTTTGCTTGACCTGGTACATTTAAGCTACCAACACTTAAACGTGATAAGCCTGCGCTGTTAACGTTACCGTAGGTTGTACCTGTTTCGTTAGTAGCAATAAGACGGAATTCGCCAAAGTACTCACTCCAGATAATAGCTTGGTTTTGACTAGTACCACGATTGAAAATTAAACCTTCATCGTAACTATTAGTACCACTAAAACCATTGTTTAGTACTACCAATGGATCGTTAACGTAAGTGTTGGTACTAGCAATAGTTGTATATGAGCTAGAACCTAATACAAACAAGTTACCCGAAATTAATAAGTCACCTGGTACTGTTACGTTACTAGAAAATAGTGAACCTGTAATAGATCCGTCTGCAATTTTCTGACTAGCAATAATAGTTTTGCTATAGATTTGATTATTCAGTATTCTGGTTAATGCACCTGACATGGAAAACTCCGCTTTAAATTATATTTTACACTATTATTTGCCTGCGGTTCCATATCCCCAAGGCCTACGATGTGTGGTTTAATGTATTTATGCTGAGTTTGGGAAAACTAAAGTGGGTAAAAATTGCGGCTAACTGTAAGATAAGTGTTAGATATCACAGGAGTATATTGAATTTGAACATTACTACCGCTGATGCTTGCTGATATATTACCTAGCACATTACCAATAGTAATCACCCCATAGGTTGTCGAAGTTGCTGTAGTACCGTTATGTGTAACTAAGGTTTCGTAACTTTGTACATCACCGGCATTAACAGCTTGAATTACGTATTTTGCAGTTCTATAACTAGTGGTACTATAACTATCAATGGTTGCAGCCACATTAGGTGTTGCTATTAAGGTATTGGCTAGATTGTTATAGAATCCAGTGGTCTGGATGTTACCAACCATGTTTATATTATATCTGTCTAAGGTTACAGATGTGTAATTATTAAAACTCAATCCGCCAACAGTAACAGCACTAGGTGCCATTAAACGTACTTCAATTGAATCCGTTGTTAATGGAATTTCAGTAAATTGAATTTGGTTATTATTAATGATATTATATGAATAACCAGGTTGTTGAATAGTACCGTTGATGCTTACAAACACACCAGATGAAGTTGTATTAGAACTTAGTGCATAGGTATTACTTGTGCCATCAGGGTTGATAGTCTGACTACTAATTGTTGCCTGTCCTGGTGATATCCAGTTAGTACCGTCATAGTATTCAATTGTTTTACTTGTGGTATTAAAACGTGTATATCCTACATAAGCACTACTTGGTCTAGATGATTGATCACCAGCTGGCAGTCCCAATGCATCGGTACCTAAAATCTGTACAATACCTGTGCCAGGTGCATTTAATACAATATTGCCGTTGGTCTCTTTAGTTGAAATAGTGTTACCACTAAATGTAAAGTTGCCTAAAATAGCATTACCAATATTGCTAGGCGTGGGTAATCCTAGATTGCCCGCATAAACCCCGCCGCTGATATAAACACTATTACCTGCAAAGCTAATAGGGCTACCACCGCTATACGGTGTGTTGTTGCTGTTAAAGTTTAAGATACCTGCTTGATAGTCAAATACCCATAGGTCATTACTACCACTACCAGTGGCAAATACCTGTGTACCTTTACTAGCTACGTTAGCAGCATTACCACTAGGTGCAATATAGACTTTAATTTGATAAGTTGATCCAAACTCTGGTGGTACCCAGAATGTACGTCCTGTTTGCCATGTCAATGTTGGAGTAGGAATGCCTGCTGTGCTAGTACATTCTACAGGAAATGCTGTCGGATATACTGTTACAACACTGCTATTACTTGACGGAATAACTCCGGGAATTTGATCAGAATTTTGTAAGATTTTATCAGCACGAATTTGTAGCGGGCTTGGATTAGGTTCGTTAGTTGCGTCGATGTTACCACTAATATCAGTCTTAGCGGCACCGTAGACTATTTTCTTCCAAAGATAGTCAACCTTCTGCGAATCTGGTGCGTTCTGTATCGCCATTATGACACCGCCAATGTGGTAACTGTTTGACCACTTGCTAAAGCTATTCTAATCAATGCTACGTTGTTGGTTGCAGATGACATACTTACTGTACCTAGTGTCATTGTATATGCGGCATTTAATGCCACGTTGGCTGATACCAATGCTCCGCTACCGCAACCGTTTGATCCGTTACCGCCAGCTCCTGTATTAGCTCCAGGTTTACCACTACCAGCATAGCTAACTGTAGCATCTAACCAACCATTTAATGTACTTGTACTATCAATTGCTGTTCCCGGTGCGGCTATCCATAATCCAGCAATCCCAGCCGGTGCTACTAAGTTTAAGTTAAAGTTTGAAATACCTGTACGTTGGAAGCCCATGGTAAAGTATTGATAACTTGTGCCGTCACCACTACGATTAGGTCCTACTGGCAGATATCCAGTGCTGTAATTAGCTGTTGAGTAACGTAGCACCCCTAAACGAATAGTAGCTTCTCTAGTACCAGCAACACCAGGATCACTAGTTTCATTATAAGTGTTTGCTGTAGACATAAAGTTTGTAGTGTTTACATAGCTAGGCGTATGTGTTGTACTTGATAAGAAGTATGTACTACGCACCGCTGGGTTTGTATTAGCTGATGTATTTGCTGATATAGCAATTTCACTAATACCACTTTGTGCTGCTGTGTGTACTTGGATAGCTGTGTTTGTATAGTAGTTTGAACTAGTGCCATTAACACTAGTCACAGTTAATACTAAGTTTGCTATGCTACGAACAGCCGATGCAGTTACTGATACTGTTAGTGGGTTTAATGTATATGAACTGTATGCTCCAGTATTAGCGATAGGTGTACCACCACTTAACATTGTTACCGCAGTGTTGCTTACCGTTGCGTAGGTATACGTAGCCGCAGTGACTATGGCACTACTTGTACCTTCTTGGAATTGCCCTGTGCTGATGCTCACAGGACTGCCGTTATAATATGTTTGCCCTATCCAACTACTGATAGTAGTATTACCAACTAACACAGTAGGACTACCTGTATTATAATATGGTACACCAGAAACATATCTGTAAGTACCGTTGGTGCTAGGTATAGTAATACCAGATGCCGCTGTTGGAACTGATGTTATATTGTCAACTACAAAGTCTACGTTACTAGTTCTACCAGTTGTTGAATGTATTATGCCGAATCTGTTTATGCCTATAGGTAATTTGCTACCAGTTGCGGTAACGTTGGCCGTAAAGCCAGACCCCCAACCTGGATAGTATATCGAGCTAGCAAAGGTTGTTGCAGCACCTGTTTGTGCAAATAAATTATAATCGCTAAGAGTAATGACCCAAAGATTGCCGTATAACCCTGTTGTTTGTGAGTTTGCAAAATTAACATTACCCGAGTCTACACCGTTGACTAAAGAAGCTAAAACTCCTGCATTAGCATTATAAGTTAATGTGTTAGTTATTGTACCACCACTGGCACTAACAGTAGTTTGATTGTAGGTAGCGCGGTTAACTGAAGCTCCGACTGTTAATGTTGTTCCGCCTGTGTTATCTGTAACACTAGCTGCTAGGTACGGACTTGTACCTACACTTGTGCCGTATGTTAATGATCGTGTACTTACACCATATGGTGTAGCTGGTACGTTGGCATAGACTTTTAATGCTACGTTTGAGTATAGCGGTAAGATTGCTGGGTTAGCAAGATTATCTGTTAGTAATGCTAGATTAACACCCCATTGCCCTGAGCCACTATTTCCATTATATGTATAGGCCAAGTTAGCACCTAATACCCCGCCAGGACTTGTATTGTTTGCTATGTTAGATACTGTACCATCACCCCACAGTACTGACCAAGTTACTGTGCTGGTATTTGTGTTGGTTGTGGTATTTTGTAGATAAATTGTATTACCTTGGATGGCATATAAATTATTACCACTATGAATTGTTCCACCTGTATTAGTTCTATACAGATTGTAACTCATCACTGGGTTAGGACCGTAAATCTGTATGTACCCAGGAATTTGGAATGCCGCTGAATTACTTGGCACAGCACCATTGGTGTTGGTTGCTGTAACCGCTACAGTAAACGGAGTACCCGCATTAGTAGCGTAGGTATGTGTGGCTGTAGTAGAACTTGTTGTAGTATTTGCACTTCCGTCACCCCAACTAATTACATATTGGTTAACATTACCTTGCGGTACCATTGTTAATAAAATAGTTTGACCTTGGCCACCTGCTGTTACATTGCTTGAGAATGTAACTGTACGAACAAAGGTATTAGTAAACAAGTTTTCTGCCACTGAATTTAAAATATCAATAGCATCTGTAACAGTAGTAGATGTAGTAAAGCCTAAATAGGCTGCATTGTTGCCAGCTAAGTTACCATCTGACGGAGTACCTAACGGAATTACATTGCCTATAACATCTGCAGAAATTGCACTATCAACGTATGATTTAGTTGCAGCATCTGTACCTGTAATTGGAGTTGCAACGTTGATAATTCTATTGTTACCAGCGTTTAGATTGCCGCCAACAAACAAGTTGCCTATGCTTACGTTAGCTACTACTAGATTGCCGGAAATAGTTAAGTTTTGTAGTACACCAACATTAGTGATATTAGGTTGATTTGCAGTTACTAACGTACCTGTAAGATAGTTAGATTGCACATTAGCAAAATAACCAGTGCGCCACCAATTAGTTGTAGTCCCGAGATCGTAACTTACATTGGCCCCAGTATAAACATGTCCATTGCTAGTATTAATGTTACCGCTAACATCTAAATCGTATTGCGGTGCACTGTTGTTAATACCAATACGGTAGTTTGTTACGTCCCAGTATTGTAGAGTTAGGCCAGATGAGGTTATACTAAGGTCTGTACCTTGGCGGTCTAAATTACTTAGTAGTGAATACCCCGGAATGCGACTGATTGCCATTAATAATTATCCAACCTTTACACTATTTATCTGGATAATTAAGCTATGTTTGAAACTGTGCTTGCGAATCCGCTAATGATTGTGATAGTTGCGCCGCTACTTGGGGGGCTACTAAAAATAATATTTCCTGTGCCATCGAATGTATAGTTGGTGTTAGGGATCTGATACACTGATCCTGCATGAACTATAACTTTAAGTTCGTCGCCTGACACAAACGGCACCGGCGGATTCCAAAAGCGTGTTTTTGATCCATCAGCTCCTATTGGACTAAATGAAGATATAGTAACATTGCCTTGTGTGGCCACAGCATTCCACCCGCCTACACCGGATGTGTTAGAAAAGAATTCTAACTTGTTTGTAGTGGTGTTCCAACGTACTTGCGCATTAGCGGCTGGGTTAGGCCCAACAGTACTAGTCCCAGTTGGCACACCTAGAGCATAAGCCGCACCACTGAATACTTGATTTTTAAGCATGCGTCCCATGAATTAGATTCCTACGTAGTTTACTGTTGCACTAATTGAACCACCCGAGTTAGCTCTAATATAATCACCGCTAGCTAAAACTAATTTTTCTTTGTCAACAACATAGGTATCTGACGGAGCAATTTGAATTTCTTTATATACAATGTTAGCTGTAGTGCTATATGGAGCTCCATTACCAGTAACCCAAACGTTCAAGTTAGCTGCACCTGATCCCCAATTACAAAAATACATAGTTGAAATAACTGTATTGCCTGTACTTGCATAGATATTACTTGTTGCTAGTGTAAGTGTTGTGCTAATTAATGCCATTTAATAAATCCTATAAGAATAACGAAAAGCCAAATGCTCTACGTTTTGTAACTAATTCTTCGTTACTAGATGCTGTACCTGTTACATATATCCCTGTTTGACCTGCGCCTTCGGCAGCGGCATTAACTACAGTACTACCTAATGCTGATGTGTATGTAACATTAGCATACTTCATTTGTAGCGCACCTTGCAAAGTGATATAAGAAGTTGCTGTAACGTTGGCATATATAGTATAACCGTTAACATTTAGGTTAGCACCTAATACAGGCGCTTTATCGTCAAATACTGTAGTTAAACCAGTGCCAGATGTTGTTATATTTGCAAAATTGCCACCAGTTTGGTCACTAACTTGCCAACTCTTTACTGTTTCATTCCATTGGAATTTAACATTTGGTAGTGTACCGCGATCAATAATAACACCAGAAGTAGTACCTAATGTACTAACACCTGCGCCAGTTTCGCCGTCATTCAATGTAATAAAGTTATCAGTGATACTTAAAACATTGCTTGAGATTTCTGCTGTGTTGCCACGAACGTATAAGTTACCAGTAATGTATACTGTATCAGTATCTAAGGTAATGTTACTAGTAACACCAGTTTTGAATGGTGTTTGTATAACTAAATTACCATTGAGTTTTTTAACTGTAGCCATCTAAATATTCCGTTTACATTATTTATCACAAAAGTTAGAGATAAAAAAATAGCGGCTTAGAGCCGCTATTTTCATTAACTAAAAATTAGTTATTTGTTGCGATTTGAACTGATACACCATTAACTGGTGAGTTAGGACTTACTACCCATGCTACTTTCTGATCAATAACAAATTGTACACCGTTAATTGGGTGTAAGGTTGCTGTACGATCACATAAGTGTTTAACATAGTAAGTATTACCATCGCTGTCTGTGGCTGTAATAGTCATCCAACCTGCACCTAACGGACCACCGTTTGTAACTACTAAAGCATTACCTGTTAGTACGCAATTATCTGTACCATCAGCGTTAGTTACATTGTAACGACGAGCACCTTTCTGTGCGTTGATGTCTGCTAATTTAGCAATAGTTCCGCTAGAAATCCAAGCATTGGCCGCAATAACGTTAGCTGTAACATCTGGTGTGTATAATACCGCTGTTAATGCACCACCGTAACCTACGTCACCGAATGCAATAGTAGTACCTGCTAACGGTGCTGTGTTAGCACTTGACATAGTAACTACATTAGTACCGTATACGTTAATAGATGTAATAGTTGCCGAGGCACTGAACCCTACGTTAGCTACCATACCTAAGTATAAACCAGATGTAGTTGAAACAGTAACGTTGCCGTTAGCTGGATATACAGAAGTAGCAGTAACTACCACGTTAGATGGTTTAACAATTGAAATAGCCGGAGCCGTTACATAACCACTACCTGATGTAATTACTGACGTTGTTGCAATAACCCCGTTAGCAAATTCAGTATCGCCAACAACCGCTGTAATACCACCAATTGGACTTGGTGCTACTGTGAAGCTAATACCTTGTGAATATGCTGTTCCTGGATTAGTAATAGTTACACTAGCTAGACCTTCGCCGCCTGCACCATCAAATACTTCGCCATCATTGACGTTACCAACGCCAAAATATTTTCTTTTAATTGGTCTTCCCATGATATTCTCCTTAGTTTGTAGCTACGTTAGCCATTGTAGATGTAGCTGCAATTTGAATATCATAAGCCCAACGATTGCCATTCCAGTCGACTACCCAGTGATCTTGTAATTCTTTAGCATAGAATTGTGTACCTGTGTAGTCATAACATATAACACTTGCTTGACCGGCTGCTAGATTACCAATGTCTGTGTTACGTAGATACACTGTAGTGTTAGCGTTAAAACTTGAGCTGTCGGCTACATCAAATCTGTGTTTACTACGTTGTTTGTATGCAAAACCGTGTGCATGTGTTGTGCCTGTTGAGTCTGCATATTGGAAATCGATTGTGTATACGCCTGTTACTGCGTATGGTGCACCAATTGTACCACCAATGCCACTAGCATATCCGATATCGTTTGTACTGCCTGATGTTAATTTAATAGGACGTCCCATTTGTTTTTCTCCTTATGGTTGGCGTTCTAGGCCTACGCGGTGGGTGCCGCATAAACTCCCCTTACGGAGCGAACACATATATTTATCGTAGCTTGACTTTTAACAGCTTAGATAGTATAATTACGGTTCATTTGTATAAGGAGTTTAATATGACTTGGTACAACGCAAAATACAAAGGTGTTAAGCCCGTTTTTAAGGGCGGTGCTACTAACTACAATACTATTAACGCTACTAAGAAATATGTAGAATATTTTTTAGACATACAAGACATGAATGAATTACTTAGAACTACTAAAAGTTTTGATATTAAAATGGATTTGTTATATTGTTTAGATAAGGCAGAAAGTAAACGTGCGTGGAATTTTAGGCATCCTAACTTTTGTCAAAAGGATGCTAACGTACTGCTACAAGCTGTAAGAAATGTTAAACGCAAAGATGGCTATGATATAACAGAACGTTTTGAGTATTATGCTTAGATAAAAAAATAGCACCCGAAGGTGCTATTTTTATTTTCATATCCTAAAGAATAAATCTTATTGGAATGATAGGTTGCTAATACCAATCGCTTCTAAGTAGTCAGCTGCATTACCTAGAGATGAAGCAGTATTTGTAAGCTCAGCATAACCATAACGTGTCATAAAGCCTACTACTGGTTCAAACGTATTTGGATCTAGAACAACACCAGAACTCATTAGAGGCACATATGGGCAATAGAACGCAGCTGCATCAGCTTCGCTAGAACCTTTGTAACCTACTAATACTGCTGTACCTGTTGCTGCAAATGAGTTAACATAGATCTTCATAGCATTGTTTAAAGTACCAACTAGTTTTGTGTTAGTTGGAGCTTCGAAAGTACCTTCTGTTGAACGAGCAAAAGCTGAAGTTGTAGCAGATTGTAGTACTGTTAATGCTTCTGGACTTACAACTGCCCAGTTAGCTGCACCGCGACGTGTACGTTGAGCGATCAAGTTTGCAGCGCGGTTAATTAAAACTGCTAGAGCTGCGTGCTCGTCACCTACGAATGTAGCTGTACCAGATACTGTAGCTTGGTTGTAGTTGTATGTGTTACCTGAAAGTGCCATTAGAGATGCTAAAATCTCTTGGTCAATTTCAACTGTAATTTCTTGAGCCAAAGCTGCCATAATTTCAGCTTCAACATCTAAACCGTGCATACTTTGTGCATCTTGAGCTGCCTCAAATGTCCAACGTGCGCTTAATTTACGTGTTTTAGCTTCAACAACTTGTTTCAAGATTTGTACGTTGATACGGTTACCAGGTACACCTTCAAGTGTTGATGTTGAAGCTGCTTTACCTGCTGTTGTACCAGAGTACGCTGTTGCAATCTTGAATGGACTTAATGCCTCATCACCACCGTTTGTGCTGTCGCCTGAAGTTGCAGTAACTTGATCAGCGTAACGAACACGTAGAGTGTGGATTTGAGCCACTGGGCCAGTCATTGGTTGTACACCAACGATTTCATTCGCAATAACTGTCGGCATTACACGACGAATTACTGGAAGAATAACGCGGTTTAATGTAGCTACGTTACCAACAGCAGTAGCGCCACTGGTTGCAGTTTCCATCAAGTGTTTCTTAGTATTTTCTAAGATAACAGCCATTGTAGTTCTTTTAGAACCTTGTAGACCTTCTAACAGGGCGTCTTTGGTCTCATTCCAACGGCCTTCTAATAGTTGGGTTGTCATTTCTTATTTTCCTTAAAAAAAGTTTACTACTATTTTAGCCCTGCTAAACGTTTGATATCAATGACATTGTCACCGTTTTCAATTACGTCAATTTTAGCAGATTTATCACCTGTCACTTCTTTACGACTTTCAGCAATCATCACTTTCTCAGCTTTGACTGTTGGTGCGTTGTTTAGAACTGCTGGTAGATACTTATCGTATGCAGTTTGTAGTCTTTCTGTCTGCACACTCTCAAGAAGACTGATCATTACTTCAGCTTTCTCTTTGTTTAATGGTTTTAATAACTCTGTCATTTTCTCTTTACGAGCAATGCTTTCGTTAATAACTCGAACTTCACGGTTCTTAGTTTCAACTAATGCTTCTTTTTCAGCAATAACTTGTTTGCTTTCAGCTAATTGACGTTCTTTCTTAGCTAATTGAGCTTGAAGTTTAGCAAATTCTTTGTTCTCATTTAAGTGAGTAACAGCAAATTCTGCTGCGTATGCTTCAAATAAGCGACGACCGAACATGTTCTCACGAGCAGTTTGGATGTCTTCTTTTAGTTGAGCTAATTCTGACCCTAGGTTTTGTGCTACTGCTTCTTTAACAAGTTTAGAGCTACGTTTTACAAATGCTTGTTGTAATTCAGCTAATTTTGATTTAGCTTCAGCAACAAGTTTAACTTTTGTTTCAACTACAGCTTGTTTGTCTTGTTCAAACTCTTTGATCTCTTCAGCTAATGCACGGATAACAAATTTTTCTAACTTAGCAATGCTTTCGTTTTGAACTTTTTTATCTGTACGTAACTCTTTGATCTCTTCAGCTAATTTACCAACCATAAAGTCGTTAAATTTACCTGTGCTTTCAACCATTTGACGTTTAAATTTCACGCGGTCTTCTGCAAGAGCTTGTTTCTCATCGGCGAACTCTTTAAGTTCAGCGGTAAGACTTTCAGTAACCATTTTGTCTAGAGCTTCAACCATTACAGCTTTGTCATGTGAATAGCGGTTTGCGAATTCTTCACGCAATTCAGCGCGAATCGTTTCACGTGCTTCATTAATTTGACTTTCCCAAGCTTCTGTAATAGCAGTTTGGGTAGACTCATTAATAATGCCGCTTTCCAACAATGGTTTGATAGCGTCTAACATTCTGATCTCCTATTTAATTTTAAGATCTTTGATTAAGCGTGTTACATGCTCTTTCAAATACTTTTGTACTTTTTGATCTGCACTGGCTTCACGTGCCATTTCGAATACCTTACTGCCACCACGCATATTCATCAGTCCTTCGTAAATCGCTGTTGGATACGCATTAGGTGCGCTTGGTTGTGCAACTACATCTACTGTGACTATTTCAAAGTCACTTACTTTGCCATCAGCCTCGTTAACGTTACCGCTACCGCGACTAGATACGCCTAGTTTCACACCTGACTCTAACATAGTCTGAACTAACTGACCCATTGGAGTAGGTAAAATCTTTAATTTGCCAAAGCCATTAGGTCCATCCATCCACATATCTGTAATCATGTGGCTTACACGGTCTAGGTTAATTTTCAAATCATCAGGGTGATCTACTTCGCCTAAAACGCTGTAGCCACCCTTGATTTGTTCATTTAACGTAGAAACGGCTTTTTCAATTTCATTTACAGGGTACACACGCTCATTGTGATTACGTACACCACCTTGAATGAATATACCTTTCATATAACAGTTCTTGCCTTTGCCGTCATGTGAATCCTCAGTAAGGATCTCCAATCTTGCCGCATCGTATGTTAAGTTTTCTTTAAGGTATAAAGCCATTTTTGTTTCCTAATTAAGCACGTGGTTTAAGTGTGCTTTGTTTGTTTACTGGACGACTACCGTCATTACCAGCTAATTTACCTTCACCAGCGCCTTTCTTCTCAGCACCGTGGCCGCCGTCACCTTTACCGTCCCAAACTTTCTTGCTACCTGGTACGTTTTTGAATTGACCTGCGTGTGGTAAATCACCTTTCTTTTTAGCATTTGGATGTGGTGTTGTGCCATCTGGAGCAGTTTCTGCTTTACCAGTAGCAATGTTTTTGCCGCTAGCTGAACCGGCACCTAGTGGATTTTTACCTGCTACAATACCTTTATCATTAACTGTTGGTTTTTGGCTACGTGCACCTGTACCAGCTAAAGCACCTTCTGAATTACCAGGAGCTGCTACTTTTTCTACATATTCACGAACGATAGATTCATCCAAATCTTCGTCGTCTTCTTCGTCTTCGTCATCTTCTTCTTTTGACTCGTACATGCCTTCCATTTCATCTTCAGCACCAAATTCTTCTTCGTGGCCAAATTCTGGATCATCAATACCGTCATGATGTTCTGGCTCGTGAGCTTCATCAGCCATTAGTGCATCAAATTCAGCTTTAAGTTCGTCAAGTGCATCTTCAAGATCTAAAACGCGATCTTCGATTTCTGCTTCTTCGTGTTCTTCGCCGCCAAATTCTTCTTCACCGCCGAATTCACCTTCTGTGTCTTCATCGCTACCAAAGTCTTCATCTTCTTCTTCAGAAATGCCTTCTTCGTCTGATGTAACTTCGTCAACTAAGTTTTCAACTTCGTTGCCGCCGATTGTTTCATCTAAATCTTCTTCTTCTACTAAGCTCTCATAGATGTCGCGAGATTTCTCAACAACGATCTGATGGAATAATTCACGAGCTTTGTCATTTTCATCATTAATGATGAACTCAACTAACTGTTCGTATTTGTTCATTATGAACTCCTTGTGATAATATAAGTTTCGAAACTTACATCTGTATGATGTATTATGTTTATATATTTACAAAATTTATTAAAAAGTGGGGTTTTATGCTATGTTTTTGAGTCAAAACGAGAGATAACTACATTCCACCTTGTTCTTGCGGTGGTGCTTTGTATTGAATTTGCACAGCGTCAATCTTCTTTTCATGTTCTAATTTACGAATGTCATTCATGATTCTTAGACGATTTAGCTGTTTTAAAGTTAATTTAGTCTTGCGGAGGTCTTTGAGTTTGATAACAGAATTGTCATCTTTCTCATCATAATATCCCGCAGGAGTAGGTTCAAGAATTTCAAATAGGTTCATAACGTTATTTACCAAAAATATTATAAACCTAATCCGCCACCTTGTGAGCCAGCACCTGTGGGTGCGCTTTGAGGAGCACCTGCTTCTTGTGCGCCTCCTTGTGGCGTACCTTGTGCGCCTGCTTCCGGTGCTTCTTGTGGACTTAGAGTGTCCATATCTTGTTGCAGACCGGCATTTGTAACACCTACAGCACGTAGACCAGCTTGTGGTATTTCTGTATCTTCAACAGCACCGTTTTCTTGTGCCCATAATTCATCATTACGTTGCATTTCTTCTTCACTTAGGTCCAAGTAACGTTCTAATAAGAAACGTTTGCTCAAGTAAGGAATAGGCTCTAGCTGTGTAAATGTGCTAATACGAACTTGATCGACTTCTGCTTGACGATACTTAGCAAAGTTTTGTGGTTCGTTAAAACGCAATTCAAATAGTGCATTATCAATATTAATACCTCTCCAACGCATAAACATCTTAAATTCGTTGTCAAGTTTTTCTGCAATCATCTTTTGAAGGCGCATACAATATTGATTAAAGCGCCACTCTTGGATCAATGCTGTGGTTGTTTTACCGTCACTGAATGTACGTTCACCTTCATCTGTACCTGTAGGTAAGTATGAGCTAGGTATACGTAGACCACGGAACATTTTGTTAGTAAAATAACGCAGGTCAGTAATTTCACCTAGGTTTTGACCACCTGGGAATACATCTACGCTACTACCACGGCCGTCTGCTGTAACAGGGAAGAAATAATCCTCGTTCGTTGACAGTGGATTGTATGTAGCATCCATCATGTTAACACCGCCACCAGTTTGTGTAGGGATACGACGTTGGTGAATTTCATTTTTAACACGATCAACATAGGCCATGGCCATGTGGGTTGGCATGTTACCTACGTCAATTTTGAATACACGACGTTCTGGTGCACGTTGTATGCGGTAAATGATAATACTATCTTCTAATAGTTCTTTTTGTTTAAAAATCTTAAAGATACTTTCTAATACACTAGTACCGAATGGCCAATTTAGGTCTAGACCTTCTGTTAGACTTAGATGTACTACGTGTTCTGCATCAATAACAGCTTCGTTTTTAGCATGACTAAAACGGCTACCCCCACTGTACGGAGTTTGCGGTTGTACATAACTACCACTAGGTCCACCTACTTGTGGGTGATTAATAAATGTATCACTCGAGCTTAAGGCTGTGGCTGTTAAGTTTTGGAAGTTAATATTTAGATCTTTGATAACATATTGTTCCGGCTTCTTGCCTTCTGCTTCGTTAACAATAACCTTAGTTACTTTAAACATTTCTGTCCAGTATAACTTAAAGTCTTCTGGATCACGTAGGAATACTTGATCACCGTACTTAATACAGTTACGGAATAGTTTAAACAGGCGTTTGTTTAGGTCGTTTAATGTTACCCACTGTTGTAGTTGATCTTTTAGAATCTTAACTTCGTTGTCTGTTGGATCTTCTTTGAAGAATAGGTCAAATCCTGTGCCGTTTTCAATGTTAGTTTGTGTACTAAACTCAGCAATAATGTCTAGGGCAGCATTAATTTCACTGTCCATGTCCATTTGCTCGTATTGGTTGTATCGTTCTGTACGATTTGGATGCCCAATGTACACTTCTGGTAGTTGACTCGCAAAGTTGCGATAGCCTGCGTCTGGTAAATTATTATTACCACCGCCCAGTGGGCTCATCATACCGCTAGTGTTAGCAGTCTTAAAATACTTTTTCCACGCCATATTTGTTTAACCTAGGTTGTATTTATTATTTAACTAAAATTACAGTTTGCTATAAATTTTAATTAGTGTTTGCTGCTACTCTAGCTGTATGATCTACGTTTTGTTTCATTAGTCTAGCAATTTCTGCTAAATGAGCTGTAGCTTCTGCAGAACTAACATCACCGCGTTCCTCGTCGTCCCATTGTTTATATACTTTCTTAATAGGATCTGCTTCTGGACGTTTCATAAACTCTTCTTGCAGTTGATTTACGTCAAAACCTTCAAAGCCTTTCATACGATCTTTAATCACACCCCAACGATCTTCATTCATGCTAACCTTTGGTTGATAATCGTTTTCTCCGAATCGCTGACCTTTCATTTCACGCATAGCATCAATAGCTGTTACCAGACTTTCAACTGTGGCATTACTCAATACGCTACTAGGTCCGTTAGTAGTAACCGGACTAGTTGCTGTTTGATTAAATCCTTGAAGTTGTTTAGCTATTTCAGCTTGCAATACCGGCGAGTTGACTACAGTTTTGTCCATACCGTCATCGCCGGTTAGGTTTCCAGATTGTAACTTCATGGCATTTATTACATCAAGTAATTTACCAGTTGATACTGTACTTAATACACTACTCGGGCCACTAATAAGTTCAGGGCCGTTTTCACCAGCAATACCTAGTTTACCTACACCAATTGCACCACCTTTATCATGTTTAGCAACGGATTTCATGTAATCAGATTGCCAATCACTAGGCTTATTAGCCTGTGCAGCATTTGCATTTTGTGTAGCAGCAAAATCTCTTATACGTTTTTCATATTCTGCTTGCGTTTCATTTGGTTGTTTTAAGAACGCTGTACTTGATGCTCCTACTCCTTCGGCTTTATTTTCGCCTGTAGCTACTTGTGTCATAGCCGCAGTTCTATTTTCTTTTGCGATCCCAGGAGTATGAGTTTTAATACCAAGATCAGCAAGCATATCCTGTACTTGGCTTAACATTGCTTTGCTTACTTCGGCAAATTTTGCTATAGCAGGTGTTAATTCTTGTTGAAGTGCTTTTTTCAAATCTTGCGCAGCTTCTTCTGCGCCTGTTACACTCTTAGTTAGATCATCATTTGCATCTTTTTGTGTTACTCCAGCCTCTGCTCCATCTACAGCAGCTTTTGTATATTGATTGTTGGCATCAATTTGTTTAGACATTGATGCAGAAAGATCTTTTATAGCACCATCAGCAAAATATCCAGCACGAGCCAATCCTTGGTTAGAGAGAATAGATTTATTAATCGTTTCACCGTACTTGGCATTTAAATCTGCACCTTTTTTGTAAGTTAATGTATTACTTTCCCATGCTGCATATAATTCACTGGCTTTATCTTTAGCACCTCTTACTTGTGCTTCATACATTGCACCTTCTTCGTTAATAACTGCGCCATGTGATGCAACACGATCTTTGAAATTTTTCAGCTCAAGATCTGTCATACTTGTCATAGCCTGCTGAATAGCAGCTTGTTGTTCAGGTGATTTTTTAGCCAATTCCTGTCTAAATATTAGTTCTTTAGATGCTTGTTCAGCAACTTCCATTTTCTTTTTAGCATCTTCACCTGTAATACTAGCAATTAAACGTAGATTTTCTGCATATTTTTGTGTAGCATCTTGCACATTCTTATCAGTAACTGTTTTACCAGTGATACGCATCTGTTTAGTAACATCGGCCATTAGACCTACTTGTTCTTCAAACCCGTAACCTAATTTTAATAGCTGTTCTTGTGCGCCCGATTCTTTTAGTGCCTTACCGACACGACCTAACATCTTAGTGCCTTCAGTTACACTAATGCCAGCTGATGCAATCTTTTCACTGCTGGCTTTAACAACATTTGACATTTGCTCAATAGTTAAACCGGCATCTCCTGCGGCATTGCGCATACCAGTCATGCCATCAGTAAACAGAGCCCCGCTAGCCGACATTTGATTAAATGCTTTGTATGTTTTTTCTACTTCTTTGCTTAAGATCTCAACACCAAACTTAGCTAATTTAGTCATTGACTCTGAACTAGCGTCTAGTGCTGATCCGAGTATTTTTGCCGCGCCGCCGACTATAAATCCAAGTCCTTCAGTTTCGACTCCTGCAGCCATAGCTACATCACCAAAGGTACTTAATAGCTTACCAGCGCCTTTAGCCGCAGATCCTGCCATGTCAATGCCTGCGGTCATCAGATCTGTAGATAATTGTGTTCCGCTAGCATCGTCTTGAAGATTTTTTACAAATTGTGCTGTACCTTGAGCAGCTCGACCTAGTATGTCTTTAGTTGCTTTACTAGTTGCATCTGCATATTTCTTAGTGGCTTCTTCAGCCATTTTAGTAGCAGCGGTCTTGGCTAACTCTGCTTTCATTGATTTCTTAACCGCTATTTCAGCCGCATCAGTAGTTTCATCTAGATCTTCAATAGAATCATTGAGTTCATCAATTTTCTTTTTTAGGTCGTCATAGGTGGCTTTTTGCTTTTTAGCGTCTTTGGTTAACTTGTCAATTTCTTTTTGGAATTTTTCAGCAGATTTTCCAGACTTTTCGTAGATATCGTTTAAGTCCTTGCTGTTTGCGCCAAATCGTTCTAGGAATTCAGCAAACGCTCTTAATTGTTCTTCATTCATGCTTTTATAGACCTTGGTTTTAGCTACCATAAATATAAAATATGGTACTATCAATTATTTATAGGAAATAAAAACATGAGTCAAACTCCATCGTTTAATCAAGCTAACCCATTAGCTAGACACTTTAGACAACCAGTGATCTACACTAAACTACCTAGTCGCGGTCAGTTTTGGCCAGAAGGTAGTATAGACATCCCTGTTACAGGTGAAATTCCTATTCTAGCAATGAGTACTAAAGACGAAGTTATTCTACGCACACCAGATGCACTGTTAAACGGGCAAGGTGTTATTGATGTTATTCAAAGTTGCTGTCCAACTATTAAGAACGCATGGGAAACTCCTAGTATTGACGTAGACAGCATTATTATCAGTATTCGTATTGCTAGTTATGGTAATAATATGGAGTTTACCAGCACTTGCCCACACTGTAATACCCAGCATGACTATAGCGTTGATCTAGGAGTAGTTCTACAGGGCATCGAAACACCTAACTACAGTAGAGGTGTTGACGTAGATGGTCTTAAAATTAAACTACGTCCGCAACCATACTTTAGTCTTAACAAAACTAACATCATTGCTTTTGAAGAACAGCAATTGTTACGATCACTACAGATGATTGAAGATAATTCAGACGAAGCACAGGCTAAATTTAATGCACAGCTGAATAAACTAATCGATCTTAACATTATGATCACTGCCGACAGTACAGAAAGCATTACCACAGAAGACGGACAACTAGTAACTGATCGTAGTTTTATCAAAGAGTTCTACACAAACTGTGATAATAAAACAGTTAAAGCGGTTAAAGCTCGTTTAGATGAATATAACAAACAAGCCAACATTAAACCATTTAATGTTATCTGTAGCGAAGAAGACTGCGCTAAGCCATTTGATATTGATATTATATTCGATTTTGCAAGTTTTTTCGGAAAAGGCTCTTAACTCTAGATAACGCCAGCGTCGTGTCCTTACTCGAAGGATATGACAAAGAAGTAAGAGCCTTAAAAGATGATGCGTTACGTATGTGTTGGTATATGCGTGGTGGGTTAAGTTATGATGATGCTATGTTGCTAAGTCAAACAGAAAAAGAAATTATCAATAAGATAGTTAAAGATAATTTAGAAACTACCCAAAAGAGTCATTTGCCTTTCTTTTAATAAAAGTCATTATATTACATACAAGAGTAGTTGTGTGGCATATATTCTAGACTAATCCATTTGTGTAGTATAATTCGTAATATATTCCATACAAGAAAGATGTCTCTGACATCTGCGTTATCGCTATCGCTCAACGCTTTTTCTTCTAATCTAAATTACGTTAGTTATTTTGAATTACTGTACTGCTCTTAAACGTTATCATCCAGATTTGGTCATACTTCACCTATCCGAGGCAAAGTATAAGTCGCATCATCCGAGTTGACAGTCATACTAACTAAAAGAGATTGTTAATCAATAACACGGAGGCGGTCAGCCGGTACCCCCTACTCTAGCTTCTTCTGACGGGTGCTGTATAGCCATAGTTAGCTAACTATACTAGTCACGTGAGTTGTATTGCTTTTTCTTCAGAGCTCACATCATTTGGCGTTTAGGCCTAATTGATCGTCGGTGCCATCCAGTGTGTAGTCTACTCTACACGTTCCAAGTGCGGCCATTACGCGAGCACCATCTCCTCTGGATACAGAACTTAATCTGCAATAGGGCTAATTTACTTCTTTATTACTAGATCTTTTACTGAATTCTTGCCAAGTTTAATTTGTATAATGCCGTTGTAGTTGTTTTCACGAAGTAATACATGTTCTGTGAATTGGTAGTAGGCCTCTAAGTAGTTTGTTTCGCCTCTACTGTTACATAAATGAATTATGTCACGAGTAAAGTTTTCTTTGCCATGTGTGTCAATATCTGCTTGTAGTCGCGGACTAGATCCCCAGTAGGTCTTCCAATCTGTTTCTACAACTTCACGACGTTTGTTTTTCTTGCCTTTTAGAGGTGGTCTCTTTTTGATAGTAGTGAAATATTTGCGGCCAACATAATCGTGACCATTTATATTATTTGTAATTCTGTAGATAAAACCATAATAAGTGCCGATATCCTCGGATTCAAATGCTACACCGTTATAAATCCAAGGATAATCGTATGATGCCATAAGTTATTTAGCGGCTTTAGCTGCGTTTTTCTTCTCTTGAATTTCTGCACGACGAGCTTTGGTTAGTTTACCTAGGTCGCCCAATGCACCACGAGCACGTGTTCCTGCCGCTGCTACACCTTTTTCTTCAAATTTAGCATGTTCTGTTAAGTATGCTTCATATGCTGCTACGATTTGTTCATGATTTGTTGCCATTTTTTACTTCTCCTTGTGAAATTACCATTCTGTTGCGTACTGCTGATTTACCACTGATATATTACATTTAGTCCTACATTCGGTCCTGGAGAAAATTTCAAACTCTTCGCTCCAATACTGGTCATTTAGGACCTCATTTAATGATCTTTGATTCAGATCAAACTGGTTCTTACTTACATCTAACCACTCGTTGTTATGTGAATATCTATTTGCTACCCAACAACAAGGAAATAAATGTCCTTGACTGTTGATAAACAAACCCTTATTACCGATTCCACATAACGGAGTTACTTCGCCAAACGTTTCTGCTTGGTTATATAATCTTAAATTAGTTTTTGCACCTACTGTACTTTCTTTACGTTCATTGAATTGTGTAAAAATCCGTTGGAATCTGTAGTTAGTACTAATTAAGTTATCCTTGGGCTGTAATTGGTCGCTTTCTGGGTATATACTATATACTTTATTAAACTTTGTACTTAACGTCAACTGAAATTGATCAAACCCTAGTTCTTTGGCCAACAATTTCATATCATCTAATTTATCTTCGTTAAATTTAAATGCAATAGCATCCCAGGTCATATAAACATGACTGCTATTGCGTAAGGTAGTAACGCCTTGAATGATACTCGACCAATTGCTGTTTATACGATATTGTTCGTTACTGCCTTGATCCCATCCATCCAAACTAAAGTGAATATGATCATTATGATCTAATGCTTGCCCTAGTCTAGCCCACCAGTCAACATTTTTATAGCTACCGTTGGTAACAATAACAAATTTCACTGGTTTAACACTTTTAATATATTCGATCACGTCTATTAAGCTATGTGCATATATAGGATCACCATCGTCGCCACAAAACGTAATCTTTTCTACGTTGTCTTGTATAAATTCTGGAGTAAAATTCTTCTTAAAGAAATTTAAACTTAATTCTGTGTTTACTAAGGTGTCGGGAACTTCTGTGCGAGCACAGCGCGGACATTTTAATGTACACTTACTGGATATTTCGATATGCCAATGCCACGTTGCTAATTTCAAAATTCGACCTCACGTTGCCATTGGTTTGAGTAACTTGTACCATTTAAGTTTTTTGTACAGGTTGCAACACAAGTTGCATTAGGTGATATCGAATCCCAGGATTCTTGCACAATGTTAAAATAGTCAATAGTGTGACTAGTATTGCCCAACCAGCAACACGGATACACTATACCCTTGGTAGAAATATATAGACTTTGTTCTTTAAGAGCAACACAATCAATAGTTCCGATATTTACACTAGGATTTTTCCATCCGGTAGGGGGATTTAAAAAAGATATAGGGTGATTAGTATGCCGACGACTAACTTTAGCTCGAAACCATTTAAATCCTAATTCTTTTGCTAATGTTTGTGCTTGATCTACCTGATGTTGATTATGTTCAAATACTAACATTTCCCAGTGAGCTCTACCGCCGGCGGCAATAAATGCCTGCGCATTTTCTATAACCTTATCCCAACCAACATTTACTCTGTATATGTGATTGGTATCGTTTAATCCGTCGATACTAAAAATTACATAATCTTTCTGATAAGATAACATTGCACCTAAAGAACTCCACCAAGTAGTAGACCGTAGACCTCCATTAGTATTCATACCTAATGTTATTGTGGGATTTAATTTACGAAAATAGCTATAAATTTCTAAGGTGTGCTTGCCTGCGGCAGGATCGCCATAATTTCCACACATATACATCTTGTCTAATGCTTTGATAGTATCTTCTGAAATAGCATCTGCTATATTATCTACAGTTAAATGGTGCAGCACAGACTTATCAAACGTAGGATCAGTTTCTCTGCTACATTGCGGACATGCAGCATTACAAGCATCTGTAGGTTCTACGTGTAATATTTTAGGTAACATCAACATCAGTATTATATGTAGTAAATCCATTCTCTTTTACTACTGTTAAAATATTGTTTACACGACCCGCTAGTTCATCTTTATGCGATACTAACCAAATAGATTTGTTATTCTCTCTGGTCATTTTCTTAAGGATAGCAAGAGCATTTTCTACACCCGACGTATCCATACCGCTGTCAACAAGTTCGTCGATAAACAATAAGTTAATTGGTTGATATAAACTTTCCCACACATCACGGAATGCCCATGATAAGCTAAGGATAAGTCTATTGCGCTCTCCACGGCTTAAGTTATCAAAATCTAACTCTCTGCCTAATTCTTCAATTTGTACACTTAGATCATTTAAGAATTTAACCTGATGTGGTAATCCAATTTTATCTAAGTAGTGGCTTAAGCGAGCATTTAAATAGCTTAAGTTCTGATCAATAATGCGTTTACGAATATAACTGTCTTTATTAGTTAGTAATTTATGTAGGAACTCTTGGTGTTCTTTAATACGTACTAGTTCATTCATATTAGTATAATCAATTTCAGCAAGTGCTGTAGTGCGCATTTCAGCTATCTGTTCTGTATAAGGATCAGTTTCTGCTTGCTTACTTATTAATTGTGTTTGTAAACTAGCCACAGTACTACGATGATGGATAGCATCTTCTTCTTTATCATAGTAAACTTTAGGTGGCGCACCTAATTCTCCTAATGCTGATTTGGCATCGCCTAGGTCTAATAGTAATTTCTCAGCGGTACTATAAGCTAAAGCTGACTCCTCTAATGATGCTTGTTTAGTTGCTAATACTTCTTCATGCTTGCTATCGTGTAAGTCTTGACCGCAAGCATAACATTTGTGATTGTTTAAGTCGGCAATTTCTTTGTCTAATTTTTTAATAGTTTTTTGCTCGCGATCCATATCGTTGCTAGCACGCTGTAAAGCTGTGTTAAGGTCTGTTAGGTCTCTACGCTTTTGATTGTATGCTGTGAGTTTTTTGTGAGCAGCAATTTCAGCGTCAATGTCGATGTGGGATAATTCTTCAATGGCAGCTACTAGCTTTGACACATCCTCAATATGTTTAGTAGTCCACATAGTTTGGCGACGTTCTAAGCTAACAATCTGTTCTTCGATACGCTTATTAGCATCAGTAATTGCTTTGATGTTAAATTCTTCTTGAGTAATCGCATCTCTGGTTGCTTTACTTTGCTCTTTAAGTGCTTCTGCTTTTTCACTTAATAGAGTAATACCAAGTAATTGTTCAATAATAGCACGCTGATCATTCGCCTTAAGACTTAAAAACGGTTCTGTGTAGGTGTTAAGTGCAACAATGTGCTTGAACATGTCATGAGACATGCCTAGCAAGCGTTCAATTTCGGCTTGTGTTTCTCGACTGTCACCTTGACTGTTATCATCTTTAGCTTCTTGTTCGATATCTCCAATATAAAACTTCATTACATTATGTTTACGACCGCGCTCAATCTTATAGTCGACCCCATTTACTTCAAAATCAATAGTAACTAACATGTTCTTAGCGTTAGTTTTATTGATCAAGTTATCTTTACGAATATTAGTTAGAGCATTGCCGTATAAGGCATAACTTAATGCGTTAATGATAGTAGTTTTACCTGTACCATTACGTGCTCCGCTGTCATCACCACCTAAGTCAATATTCTCGCCTAGGACTAAGGTCAAGTCCTTGCGATCAAAGTTGACGGCCTGCGTAGCATTACCCACACTCATAAAGTTTTTAACTGTAAGATATTTGATACGGAAACTCATAGATGTCTGTAGATATCCAATAATAAATTAGGATCGTAATGATCACTGTTAATGTTTGTTAGATTATTTGTAACGATAGTATCAATACTTTCAAACTGTACATTACCTAGTTGAATATCTTGGCCGATATCCATATTTTTAGCAGGTATCAGTGTAAGCTCACGTAAATTATAAGTTCCTACAAAAGTTTCTTTAATAAAAGTAGCTTCTTCGTAGGTAATATCAACATCAATATTAACGCGACAGTGCATATCCTTCAGTAACAAGTTTTCTGGAATACGTAGAATATCACTTAGATTGTACACACGATATTTAGGTTGGTCAGGCCAATTGTGAAACTCTGGTTCCTTGCCCCAATCTAAGATCATCATACCTCTGTCGTCGTCACTAGCATCGGCATAATTATGTGGGAAACAATTACCGATATAGGTAATATTTTTAGAATGTTGACGCTTATGAAAGTGTCCGCTGAATACGTGTTCTATATGACCAAAATGTTCACCACGTAGTTCGCCGTGTTCTGGCATTTGTACCATAGCATTCATAAAGAAATGCGGCAATTCAAAATGCCCAAATACGTATTTGCCCTTTAGCTTAGGTATCCGCTTATGATCGTCGCCGACAAGCCAAGGAGCAATGACAACGTCACTGTCTGAAAACCAGTCATTAACAATTTTAACGTTGGGTAGGTGTTTTGCCCATTCCACGCTTTGTACGTCACGCTTGTCTCTATAGTAGAGATCGTGATTGCCAGGGATAAAATATACAATATCAAATGCGGCATTTAATAACTCCAGGGCTTGTAAACTGTAGTTAAGAGTGACAATGTTAATTGCCGCACGATTATTATGCCAGTCGCCAAGGAAGAAACAGGTTTCACACCCTTCTTCTTTAGCTTTAGTAATAAACCATTTAACAAAGGTTAAACAATCGTCATTGTGTGCTTGGCTGTTAGACTTTAATCCGAAATGAATGTCAGTACAAACAGCCGCTTTTTTAAATAAATTAGCCATAGTTATAGTGTATACGAATCCTTGTAGTAAGGTCTAGTTAAATGTAGCCAAATTATTCATCCGCACCCCAACCACCTCCACCCCAATCGCCTTGTCGAGTGTACGAAGGAGTATAGTTGTTCATTTCTAAGATATCATCACGAATGTTTTGATTGCGCTTTTCGATGTTTAGAACACGAGTAAATGAATTTGTAATTGCAGCTGTATAATAAGCGAATGGATTTTGTGATTTGCTTTCGTCGAATTGAAGACCGATTTGACTTAATTGTAGTAGTGCTTGACTACGCATTTCGTCATTGTAGGTATAACCACGCCAGTTACTACGTGTAGCATAACGTTCGCATAATTTGATGAACATGTGTGCTAGTTTAGCTGTCATAGCACCATGATCTTTACTAAACTTGCCTTTTTCTAAGTCACCTTTCCAATGGCTTTTGCCTACTAGATAAGGAGTATTATTTTCATCTACTTTATAGTGCATGAATGGAGGGAAGTTACATTTAGTATACTTAGTTGCACCTTTAACTACAACTGGCTCGTCGTATTCGGTTTCAAAGTTGTCTTCATCTGCGTCGTATTCTTCTTGAGCTTTGGCATCAGCTTTCTTTTGCTTCGCTTCGTCGATGGGTATATGTTCCCAGGTCATAACACGGAACACTACATCTGTACTTGGAGTATCTTTTAAAGGGGAAGTGTATTCGTCTAATTTCTTTTTAACACCGTTGAGTAGATCTTGTTCTTGTAGTTCTTTACCTAAACGTTCTATACGGGCTTTGCGTGCTTCTTCTATATGTTTTTTAGTAATTTTGTCGACGCTAGGTACAATCATATCGTAGTCTTTATAACTAGGATCTATAAAACTACAAAACGTTGACTTACTTTTGTGAATTTCTTTTAATATATCTTTATTATTTAGGTAATTTACCTTTCTCATGGTTAGAGGAATCCTTTTAATATACTACTATAATACAGTCAATAAATACAGTAAAGCAAGAGGTTTTAGATAATGGCATTAAATTTAGGTGGTTTATTCAACCAATCAGCTGGTAGCTCAACCACCCAGGCATTAACTGGGGGTACTAGTGTATTCTCTTTATTAGATCCAAGCAATGCTCGCAACGCTATTTCTGGGCTATTGCCAGGCGGAATGAGTAGTGCTGCCAAAGCTACACCTAATATAGGCTTCCAAACCGCTGGTGGAAATGGTGGTGCAACGGCCGCAAATGAAAATGACTGGCGAGTAAGAATAAGTTTATCTCCAGGAGCCAAGATTTGGTATCAAGATCCAACATTGATATCAAATGCTCTAATGTATCCACTAGTTGAAACCAATGGTGTAGTGTTCCCATATACACCAGCTATTACTATCAACCATAATGCTAACTACAGTACTGCACAGCTTACACATAGTAATTATCCCGCGCATTTCTACAACTATTCAGAAGTGGCAGACATACAGATAGGCGGCGAATTTACTGTACAAAACCCAAGCGATGGCCAATACCTAATGGCGGCCATATACTTTTTCCGTTCAGCAACTAAGATGTTCTTTGGACAAGGTGATAATGTAGGTAACCCACCACCAATGGTATATCTAGATGGATATGGAAGTCACTACTTTCCGCATGTTCCTTGCGTAGTTACTAGCTTTCAGCATCAATTACCTGATGATGTAGACTACATTCAAGTGCCTATCAGCAGAACTACTATGCAGGAGTCGCAGATTTCTCCATCTAGTGCTACAAATAATACAACACCAGACCTTGCAACCAACAGTATCACAGGTCCTAACGGTGAAACGTATACTCCAAATTGGAACTTTACCGGATCAGCAACGGGTGATGCTGCCCTAGCAGCTAACAATAACACAATGAATACTACAAAAACACAGTATAGTACTATTACAACTACTACACGCTTACCAACGAGAAGTAGCATTTCAATTACATTAAAACCAATGTATAGTCGTAAAAATCTTGCTGATAACTTTGATCTTAACAAATTTGCCCAAGGAATGTTGTTGGCTAATCCAACCACAGGTGCAGGAGGATTTATCTAATGACTGTTAATTATAGTAAATCTAGCCCATACGCTAACACAAACTTTTACGGTTTCTTTTTAGATGTCGCTACATTGCCTAATATTCCTATAGATCCTACGGATGTACTATATGAAATTGATGCTATCTATGAAAGTCGCCCAGACTTATTAGCCTACGACTTATATGGTGATCCTAGCCTATGGTGGGTATTTTGTATACGTAATCCTAATGTACTTCAAGATCCTACATATGATTTTGTTCCTGGGGTAACTATCTATATCCCGCAAAAACAAAATTTAGTAGCGGCTCTAGGACTATAATATAAATGTCAATAACTCCAGCACCATCACTTAGTCAGGTAATACAAAGTGCTAGCGGCTATTTAATAGCTCTAACCACAGGCGGTGAAACAGTTAAGCTAACTGGTAATGCCAATTGGCGCAACAACAATCCTGGTAATCTGCGCCCTACAGCATTTACAAGAGCTCAACCCGGTTTCATTGGTGTAGCTGATACAAGCAGCGGACAATTTGCTGTGTTTGACACTTATGCACACGGCGCACTAGCTCAGCAGACCCTATTGTTTAGTACTACAGCGTATGCAGGACTTACTATAGCTCAGGCAATTGCCAAGTATGCTCCGGCAACTGAGAATAATGTACAATCTTATATTTCATCTGTGGTTAATGCCCTAGGAGTTGCAGCCAGCACATTAATGAACGCATTGACCCCTAGTCAACAGCAGACATTAGTGACATCTATGCAGAAAGTGGAAGGATATGTTCCAGGACAAGTACAAAAAATATCAGACCCTTCATCTTTAACTAATGCGTCTACACCTAATCCGTCGGAGGCTAATTCTGCAGATGCTTCTCAAGTTTATGTAGTGAATAATTCGCCACCTATACCTAACAGATTAGCTAATTATGCAAACTACATATATTCGTTAAGTTTACACATGTTAACAAATGAGGAATATAATAATATTGTAGTCACACAACAATATACTCCTAAGAATGTTATTATTGCCAGTGCTGGCCGTCATGGTGTTAATTTTCCTCGTAACCCTAATTGGAGTGAAGATTTTTACTTTGAAAACTTTACTATGCAGACTATTATTAGTCCCAATGATGAAAGTAGAAACACCAATGCTATAAAATGTAGTTTTGAAATCATAGAACCATATGGTTTTACTATGGTTGAAAGAATTCTTAAAACCACACAAGATCTGGGTGGTAGCAACTATCTTGACATGCCATATCTAGTGCAGATTGATTTCTTCGCAATGGATGATGCAGGCACGATCACAGGAGCATTGCCTGATTTACAAAAACGTCTTCCTGTTAAATTTACCAAGATGGATATCAAGGTAACTGAGCGCGGCGCATCATATACTGTGAATGCTATACCATTTGGCCATGATGGATTTACTGGCTCGGCAATCACAGTACCATCTAACATGGAAGTTACAGCAAAAACCGTAGCAGACTTTTTCCAAAGCGTTGAAGGAACATCAGCAGACTCATTTGCACAAGCTGTAGTAGCTAGCTCAGATTTGTCACAACGTCAAACAACAGATGCTCAAGCAGCGGCTAATCTAAATGCTCCTACTATGTTGTACAATTCTCTACAACAAAATTCTGTTATTAATGTAGATTCTTTTGGTACAGCAATTAACGCTTATTTTGCTGGTCTTAAAAATGCAGGCAAAATTTCTATAGCAGATATCTATAGATTTGAATTCTTGCCAGACCCCGATACAGGGCAGGATGTTATAGGATCATCTACTTTTGTTGATCCTGCAGCTAATACTCCTAAAGCAACGCCAATGAAGAAGAATTCAGACGTTAAAGAAACTATTAGTATGAAATTGTCTGATGTAGGTAATAGTCAAAATACATACGATACTACCCGTGGCATTTTTAGTATTAACTATGGTACAGCAATTGATAAACTATTAGAATATGTAATACGTAATAGTTCTTATATACATGATCAATTGGTTATCCCTGATGGTATGTCAGATGCTGACTATCAAGCACGTAAAGATCAAATGAAAGATAAGCCACTTAAATGGTTTAAGATTGTGCCTAAGATTAGACTATTGGGATATGACACAATAAGAAAATTATGGGCTAAAGAATATACCTATTCAGTACAGCCTTATAAAATGTATAATCTACGTAGTGATATTGCACCACAAGGTATTGTAGTAAATCCAGTCAAGGCCTACAACTATATATTCACAGGTAAAAATAGTGATATAATACATTTAGACATTGTTTTTAATACTTTGTTCTATACTCAACAGACAGCTTATAGAAATAATCAAGGTGAAACAAGCCCAACAGCTGAAAGTATTAACACTGATTACCAATATCAGAATGCACCTAATTATTCTGGCGGTGATGCTCCATTAGGAGTTAATTACGATGCTGTGATGCCGTTAGTTATGAAACCTGTGGTGCAGAACTCTAAGGCTGTGGCTACGGGTAATCCGACAGATGCCAAAGCTGTGGGCGCTGCGGATTTAGCAGAAAGTATTATGAGTAGTAGTTCAGCTGACATGCTGACTATTAAGATGTCAATTATTGGTGATCCTGATTATATCAAACAAGATGACGTATTTTATGGGCCATCGGCGGCACTTACTACTGAAATAGCCAACTCATTTGATCCACGACTATTACCAAATGGTGGTAGTTTAACTATGGATCAAAGCGGATTATATGTTCAAGTATTGTTTAAAGTTCCTAGAGATATTGATGACAGTACAGGATTTATGAAATATGATGCTGGCCAACGAAACAGTGTATTTAGTGGCTTATATCAAGTTCTTACTGTGACTAGTACTTTTACTAAAGGTGAGTTTACACAAGAACTTACAATGAATCGTATACCACGACAAGTGGCCTTTGATTATGTAAGTGCTACTAACAATACAACCTCTAATGCAAGACCAGCATCTAGTAATGTCGCGTCAACTATAGTAAATTCAGTAACAGCAACACCAACCCCTAGTTCAGCGGCCGCAGCAGATACCGCGGTTGATCAAACTCCAGGACAAAATCAACAAACAGCGGCAACTAATATCTCAGCTCAAGATGCAGCCGATACGCCTACACCAACAGCAGCACAACAAGATTTAGCCAACGTAAGAGCTAGTGGTACTACTACAGATATTAATAGTCAAAATGCTCCACAAGAAACACCACAAGTACAGACACCAACAGTAACAGATATTAATACACAATTCTTAGGTACCGCAAAAACTACAGCAATAGAAGTTAGAGATTTAGTAATGCACAGAAATAGTGTATATAATTTAGCACGAGCTACAGATAGTGGACTAACTAGATTAATTGACCAATATATTGCACAAGACCCTGCTAACGGTGACCTGACAGATAATGAATTGGCAGCTAAATATCCAGACGTTGCTACACTAGTAGCAAGAAAACAAAACTTATTAGCACAACAAAAACAATTGAATCAACAGATTACAGATACAGCAAATTCAATAGTTCAAAGCGAACCGCAGAAAGCTACACTCAACGTAGATATTACGTTTAATAGTACAGCTAAAGGCCCGTCGCCAACTATAGTAGTAGGCGGCCAACGACTATTAGAATTTGGAACTACACCAGGATCATAACACATGGCATTAGATCATAGAGTTGGCAATAAGGTTGTTAAAAATGCTCGTCGCGAAGAAGCATCAGGTACTCGCGTTGATCCTTATCCATATATAGGCATTGTTAAAAATAATTTAGATCCAACACGTAGCGGACGTTTACAAGTTTATATTCCAGATCTAGGTGGTCCACCGGATGATCCTAAAAACTGGCGCACAGTAAGTTATAGTAGTCCGTTTATGGGATATACTAGTCAGACAGAACTTTCAACAGATCGCCCACCCACTACTAACGCATTTGGCACAGTTCATCATACCTATGGTATGTGGATGGTCCCGCCTGATGTGGGTATAGAAGTTATTTGTATTTTTATCGCGGGTGACCCTCTACGTGGATACTGGATAAGCTGTGTTAATCCTAACCTTAGCCACTACATGGTTCCTGGTCTAGCTGGAACGCAAAATGTCGATCTTACTAGCCTAACGCCAGGACAACGTAAAACAGTTCAAGACGGTGATATCTTACCAGTAGTTGAATTTAATGAATATACCAGCGACTTTACTAATGCCGCTTTTTACAATAACAATAAACCAGTACACACATATCAATGGGCAATATATCAAAAGCAAGGTCTAGATAAAGACGTCGTACGTGGCCCACAATCTAGTAGTAGTCAACGTGAAAGTCCTAGTTATGTATTTGGTATTAGTACACCGGGTCGTCCTGTAAATGATCCAGCAGATGATACTAACTATTTGTCAAACCTCACAACAGGTACAATAGATCCTAAGTACAATACTGTAAAATCACGTAAAGGTGGCCATGTATTTGTTATGGACGATGGTTCTACCCTAGGTGATGATCAACTTATACGTTTACGTACCGCAGGTGGACATCAGATATTAATGCACGATTCGAACGAGTCGTTATATATTTCTCATGCTAATGGCTATAGCTGGGTTGAACTAACTAAGGACGGCAAGATTTTAGCCTACAGTAAGAACGGCATGGCTTTGCGTACAGAAGGCGATTTTAATATTGTGGCAGGTGGTGACTTTAACCTTGATGTAACAGGTAAAATTAACATTAAATCAGGTGCTAGCGTAGCATTAGAAACACCGTTGGCAAACTTTCTTGTAGCTGGTAAGTTAAGTGTAACAGCCACAGGTGGAACAGAATTAAAAACAGGATCATTTAAAGTAGATAGTGATGGCAAAATAGGTCTTAATGCAGGTGGTCCTATCGCTGTCCAAGGTGCAAGTTTTAAACAACAAAGTGGAGGTACAGATTCACTTAAAGCACTGACTCCTATTACACCTAACAAACTACCAGATACAGCATCAACAGGTGCTAGCTGGGTTAGTACTCCTGGTAAGTTAGAAACTATTGCTACAGTGGCACCAACACATGAACCATATGCTCGAGGTACTAAGGCCACAGCATTTACTCCATCTAGCCCTGGAATTCAACCGGGCGGCTATAGCGGTAGTGTTGATCAAACTAAACAAAATGATACATCTGGAGTAAAAAATCCAGCAGGTCTTAAAGATATACGCAATCAGCCTGCGGCAACTAATGCTGTAGCAAATCTAACCAAAGATCAAACAACAGCATATCTCGCACAGATAGGCAAGAGTGAAAGTGGTGGTAACTATAATACCACTAACCAATTAGGCTATGTGGGCAAATATCAATTTGGTTGGCCTGCACTCTTTGATGGTGGCTATATTAAGAGCACAGTTAAAAGTAATGCAGGTCTACAAAATCCAAATGCCTGGACTGGCAAGAATGGCATTAGTAGTGTACAAGACTGGCTAAACAACGGCAACGAACAAGAAGCCGCTATGTTGGTATATACCCAAAGAAACTATACTAGTATGTGTAATATTGGTGCTGTATCAGCTGACCAAAGTCCGGAAGATGTTGCAGGTATGTTGGCATGCGCACACTTACTAGGCCCAGGCGGTGCTAAACAATGGCGTAATGGGCAAGGTGGATCAGACGCTAATGGAACCACAGGTGATACATACTTCCAAAAAGGCAAATATGCTGTAGCTGTGCTAGCCCCACAATTACAGTCAGTAAATAACGGCTAAATATTACTATGGCTACAGTATATAAAGGTTTTAGTACAATAGGTCCAAGTAACAATTTCCGTTTAACGGATTTTGACCTAATCAAACAGGATATTATTAACCACTTTAACATTCGTAAAGGTGAGAAATTAATGAATCCTAACTTTGGTACGATTATATGGAATGTACTATATGAGCCATTCACTGAAGATCTAAAAAGTGTAATTATCACAGATATCACAGCCGTTGCTGGCTATGATCCTCGTGTGAGCTTTGATAACATTATTGTTACAGAATATGATCAGGGCATACAAATAGAACTACAATTACGCTACGTTTTAACCAATCAAGTCAACACTATGCTGCTTAATTTTAACGGCACAACACAGAAACTATCCGTGATGTAATTAACTACGCTGTTTATTTCTAAGATAAATACATTATATTAGGAATAAAGTATGGCAACCACAACGAGACAGACTAGTTTATTAGTCGCAGAAGACTGGACTAAACTATATCAAACGTTCCGCAACGCAGACTTTCAAAGTTACGACTATGAAACGCTACGTGCTTCGATGATCAGTTATCTTCAATTATACTATCCTGAAGATTTTAACGATTACATTGAAAGTTCTGAATTTATTGCGCTAATTGATATGATTTCCTTCTTAGGACAATCATTAGCCTTCCGCGGCGATTTAAATGCTCGTGAAAACTTTATCGATACAGCACAACGTCGTGACAGTATCTTAAAATTAGCACGTCTGATCTCATATAATCCTAAACGTAATATTAACAGCAAAGGCTATTTAAAATTTGACAGTGTGTCAACTACAGAAACAGTATATGATAGCAACGGGATTAATCTAAGCAATCTAATTATCAATTGGGCCGATAGTGCTAACAGTAATTGGTTAGAACAATTTACTATCGTATTAAATGCGGCACTACAAAGCAATCAAGTAATTGGTAAACCAGCTAGTAGTCAAATTATTGCTGGAGTAACTACAGAAGAATATAACATAAATTATATTCCTAGTAGACTAGCTATCTATCCATTTAAATCTACAGTTGGTGGTACCAGCATGGATTTTGAATTTGTAAGCCCAACCACTACAGGCCAAAATTATGTTTATGAGGCAGCACCATTTATAAGTGCACCATTTAATTTCCTATATAAAAATGACGGTCTAGGTAATGGTAGCAACAACACAGGCTATTTCTTATACTTTGTACAAGGTACACTACAAAGTCAAGACTTTAATTTTGCAGAAAGTATTCCAAATCGCACCTATAGTATCAACGCTAATAATATCAACAATAGTGATATTTGGCTTTATATGGTAAACAGTGATGGCACATTGGGTGAGATGTGGACACAAACTCCTGCTGTGGCTAACACTAATGTTATCTATAATAATAGTTCAACACGTGACATTTATCAAGTTAATACACGTGCTAGTGATCAAATTGATCTAGTATTCGGTGACGGCGCATTTGCGACCATTCCACAAGGTAATTTCCGTTTATACTATAGAATATCAAACGGTCTACAATACAAAATTACACCTGACGAAATGCAAGGTGTGGTTATGTCACTTAACTACCTAAGTCAATCAGGTCGTGTAGAAGTATTAAACATTACAGCTAGTCTACAGTATACAATTGCTAATGCAACTACACGTGAAAGTCTGGACGAGATTAGACAAAAAGCGCCGCAACAATTCTATACACAGAATCGTATGATCACAGGTGAAGACTACAACATCTTACCTTATACGCTATTCTCAAACATTTTAAAAGTAAAAGCTGTTAACCGTACTAGTTCTGGTATTAGTCGTTATCTTGATGTTATTGACGTAACAGGCAAATATTCTAGTACTAATATTTTTGCTGAAGATGGCATATTGTATCGTGATAATTTTACCAGCACATTCAGCTTTGATTATTATACATCAAATGACATTTATCGTGTTATCTACGATCAAGTTGCTCATATAGCGCAGGCATCAGAAACACTTCAATTGTTCTATGCTGACTATCCACTGATTACATTAACTAACATCTATTGGCATACATCGACAACTATTGCTAATGGTAGCACAGGTTACTTTGTTGACGTAAACGGAAATATTTTACAAATCGGCAACTATGTTGCTAACAGTAACAAATATATTCAACAAGGTAGTATTGTTAGACTTAGTGCAGGTCCAGGAAACTACTTTAACAGTCAAAATTATGTTCAAACAGGAACACCAAGCAAACCGGGTGACAAATATTATATCTACGCAGCTATCGAATTGGTTGATGCTGATGGTACTAATAGTGGTCAAGGTAACCTTGCTAGTGGTGCAGGACCTGTAACTATTAACCAAGTTATTCCAGCAACAGGGCTTAACGGATCAGCGCAAACAATCATTGGTGACAAAGTATTTGCTGTATTTAATAACAACTTTTCTAATACCTTAGTACAATCAATGGTAGGTTACATACAGGCCTATGCTAACTTCGGTCTACGTTATGATACATCAACAGGTGCTTGGACTATTATTCTGCCAGGCAATTTAAATTTAAACGGTGAGTTTGACTTAACTTATGCAGGCGATACTAGTGGGCAAGCATTAGACAGCAGCTGGATTATTGCATTCCAGACAGTAGGTAAAACTTATACAGTACTATATCGTGGGTTAAGCTATATTTTTGAAAGTGTCCAAGAAACTAATTTTTATTATGACGGCACAACTAAGATTTACGACTCTAAGACAGGACTAACAGTTCACGACCAAGTTAAAGTATTAAAAGTTAATAGTAATCCAGATGACAATAATCCATTGGCTCTGGACTATACTTGGTATATTAATAAGGCCATTACTGAAGTTGATGGTTATGTAGATATTAATAAAATTTCCGTGACATTTAGTGATAATAACAATGACGGTATTCCAGATAATCCTGAATTATTTGATCTTATTGTTAATCCAAGTGTAAACACCATTGACAAATATGTGTATTTCCAAGAAACTGTGGGGTATGATAACTTTACAGTTCAAACTCCTGTAGACAACGCTACAGTTATTTCGATGTACTCTACATTGCGTGCTATTGAACAGGCTAAAACACTATATCAAAATGGACAATTGTTCTATATTCCGGCAATTGATACATTCTATCAATTAAGTGTAAGTGGTGCTGTTTATACTGTTTCTGAAGTTACTGGTTATACAGCTAAATTAGGTCGTCAAGACCTGTACTTCCAATATCGTCATAACAGTCCAAATAATAGACGTATCGATCCCAGTCCTAATAATATTATTGACTTATATGTATTAACACAACAATATACGGCAGATTATCTAGCTTGGATACAAGATACATCGGGTCAAGTTACACAACCAATTGCACCCACTAGCGAAGAATTAGAATCAGATTATAGCACACTAGATAACTATAAGGCCATCAGTGATACTATCATTTACAATCCTGCGGCATTTAAACCCTTGTTCGGTGCCAAAGCAGACCCAACACTACAAGCAACATTTAAAGTAGTTAAGAATCCTAATGTAGTTATTAGTGATAATGAAGTTAAAACAAGTTTGATTGCTGCAATCAATAGTTATTTTGATGTAGCAAATTGGGACTTTGGTGAAACATTCTACTTCAGTGAATTAGCAAGTTATTTGCATGTTCAATTAGCTCCAAACGTTTCAAGTATTATCCTTGTTCCAGCTAACCAAGCAGAAGTATTTGGCAGTTTGTTACAGGTAAATGCTAATATCAATGAAGTTATTACAAGTGCAGCCACAGTTGATAATGTACAAATTATCACAGCAATTACAGCAGCACAAATAAATCAAACTGGTACAGTAATAGTAGCTTAATAGAAAAACGGAACCATAATGGCAACAAGAAAAACCTATAAATTTTTACCTACAGTATTTCAAAGCGATACGAATAAGAAATTCCTAGCCGCTACGATGGATCAGTTAGTAACTGAACCTAATTTAGAAACGCTGTATGGATATATTGGTCGTAAATTTGCTCCTACTTATAGGTCAGGTGATAGTTATGTTATTGAAAATAACACTACTAGACAAGACTATCAATTAGAACCTGCGGTGGTAATTCGCAATAATCAAAACGATGTTACCTTTGTTGCAGATTATGTAGACCTACTAGACAAGATTGGTTATTATGGTGGATTAACTAATGATCATAGTCGCTTGTTCCAACAAGAATACTATTCATTTGATCCTAAGATTAGTTTTGATAAATTAATCAACTTTAGTCAATACTATTGGATACCTAATGGTCCTGATCCAGTGGGGGTAAGCACGACTGGAGTTCAATTAACAGAAACATACACTGTAACACGTGATGCAGCAAACGGTCGTTATGTCTATACTACTAACGGTGTAGTTGATAATAGTATTACACTTGCACGCGGAGGTTCTTATCAATTTGTTGTAGATCAACCAGGTGTACCATTCTGGATACAAACAGAAACAGGTATAGATGGTGTAATAAGTGCTACACCGACACTAAGCTCACGTAACATATATGGTGTAACCAACAATGGTACAGACGTAGGCACTATTACATTTAACGTACCACAAATTACAGGGCAAGATCGTTGGGTAAACATGCAGACTGTTTTCAATGCAGATTATGCTACTCCTATCCCATACACTCAATTATCAAACAAAACGCTTAGCCAGTTCCTAGCCGCGTATCCACAATACGGTGGCATCACAGGACAATTAAATGGCAAATACACAATCTTTGTTGATGTAAGCTCATGGTCTAATGTCGGTGAAGCCGCGTGGACTAATCCTACTGTAGTAGATGATGATGGTGATGTAATTCCAGGATATGATGCCGGAATAGTTATCCCTAATGCACAACGATATAATGTATGGCGTGTGGTTTATGTTGATCTGGGTCAAAAATTACGTCTAGATACGCCTATTGCGGCCGATGTTGCCGCAGGCTCAAGTCTAACTGTAGGTGGTAATGTAACTGTATTATCATATGATGCTGTAGCTGGACAACAATATGTTTATATTCCTAGCAGTGTAGACGTACCAGCTAATGCCACAGTTAAACGTACTGATGTAGTAACATCATTGTCAGCAACACAATCAGGAACAAATTATATCACAGTAACATCAACAGTTGGATTAGAAGCTAAAATGCCTGTGGTATTTGTAGGCAATCCTGCTACCGGCGGAATTGTATCAGGCACTACTTATTATATTAGTCAGGTAATTGATCAACGAACATTTACTATCAGTGCAACATCTGGAGGTAGTGTATTTGCGTTAACTACTGACACTGGTATTATGGCTGTTACAGCATCTTACACTGAAATTTTACCAAGCACTATGGTAGTAAGCATATCTAAAGGTGATCCACTATTAAAATTAGTTCACACACAAACTGTAAATGTAAATGAACAAGTATATATTAAGATTGGTCTAGTAAATGCTAATAAAAAATTCTATAAAGACTATGATGGATTCTTTTATGAATCACCGTTGATCACAGCACCTATTAGTCAACTATGGATTCAAGATGGTAGTCTTGCTGAAATCTACTCTCCGATTAAACTCGTAGACTATTCCGGTTGGACGATTGACGTTGAAAATGACATTATTGGCCAACAAAATTATACAAGTCCTAATGGAGTTGAATTTACCACAGGTCTTAAAGTACAATTTGGTGACGACGTAACTCCTGCATACTATCAAAATTCTCAGTTCTATGTAGAACAAGTGGGTGATCAAAATGAAGGTATTCAACTAGTAAAAGTGGATGAACTAGTAACACCTGAATTATACAATGACGAAATAGCTATCAATTACCCAGGTGAATATTTCCCTGACTATATTACAATTAACCGTGCTAGTAAAGATCGTAACGCATGGTCACGTAATAATCGTTGGTTCCATATAGATGTAATTACAGCTACAGCGGCCTATAATGGCACTGTACCTACATTTTCAAATGGTATACGCGGTCAACGCCCTATTGTACAATTTGAAGTTGATTTGCAATTGTTTAATGCTGGACGTATTGCTAAATTGCCTATTGACATTTTAGATACTACTATCCAGGACGCATTTACACAATTACAAGGGCAATCTTATACTAATGTATTTGGTATAGACCTATTTGACAGCAACGGAAATCCATTATATCCAAACGGCTTACGTGTTATTTTTGGTGCAGATAACGATCCACTTGTTAAAAATAAAATATATCTATTAACACTAGTACAATATAGTGTTGATCAATTCCAACAACCAACAGGCACATATTACATTCAACTTACCAAAGCAGATGATGGTGACGTAAGTGCTTATGATACTACCGTAGTTAATCTTGGCATACATAAAGGTAGCCAATGGTGGTATGATGGTATTAATTGGAATTCGAGTCAACAAAAAACATATCTACAACAACCGCCGTTATTTGATGTATTAGACAGTACTATAGATTTAACCACAGGTAATATAGTTGAGGGTAAGAGCCTAAGTCAATATACACGTAGCACATTTGTTGGTACACAAATATTTGGATACAATCGTGTAACTACAGGAACAGCAGATATAGTATTAAGTAGAGGTCCAGTAGCACCTATTCTTGATGCTAATGGTAATTCTATTACTGATTTCTATTTAAGTTATAAAAACTTCGCCACTCAAGGTGATATTAATTTCCAAAACTTCTTTAATACTGATACCTTCAGTTACTTTAACGATGCTGGAAAAATTATTACAGAGAATGTTAATGTTGGATATATTCAAAAGATTCTAGATAATCAAACATTGGTACCAAAAAATACTTGGTTAACAGTACCTGAGCAAAGTAAACAATATCAATTATTCAGTTATGTGTATAATGGAACCAATAATCCATTTGCAATTGATATTGCTCCAGCAAGCGGTGAACAAAGTATTCCGTATGTTAAAGTTTTCCGAAACTTTGCTTATGTGACTCCGTCTAATTGGTCATTGGCAAATAACGCCGTTACTATATCGTCTACACTGTCTACTAATGATCAAATTGATATTTTAGTATATAGCGATGAAGTTAGTAAAACAGCATTTTACCAAGTACCACAAAATCTAGACTTAAATGCGCAAAACGTTGACATCGATATGTTGACCCTAGGCCAATTGCGTAATCACCTAGTAGGACTGGCACAGAACAGTACTATCGTTACTGGTGATGTATTAGCACAAAGTAATCTACGTGATGTTGATATTAAACAGCAAGGAGGTACTATTCTTAAACATAGTGCTCCTACTCCTTATGCTAGTTTATTCTTAATTGACGACCAAGCTAACTTTATCAACAGTGTTCGCTATGCTCAACAAGAATATACTAAATTTAAAAACAAGTTCTTAGAATTAAGTATAAGTCTTGAAGGTATCGATCCTACAGATCCAGTGACTAGTGTTGATACAATTTTAACAAAAATAAATCAAGTTAAAAATAAATCATTCCCTTGGTACTATAGTGATATGGTACCTTACGGTCCACTAAAAAATATTGTAGGCCAAATTGGCAATGTTGATGGATTTGAAATATTTGATCCATTAAAAACTAATTATGAAATTACAGCTATTTTTAACGATACACAATTAAGCAATCAAGCTGTACTAGTTTATCAAAATAATCAACAGTTAGTCAACGGAGTAGATTATAGTTTTAGTACAGATACTCCGAGTATTAATTTTAATGTAACATTAAATGTTGGCGACATTATTAAGATTGTTGAATATAGCAATACTGATGGTAATTATATACCAGAGACTCCTACTAAACTAGGTTTATGGCCAAGCTATATTCCAGAAATATTTTTAGATGACACATATAGAACACCAACTACAGTTATCCGTGGACACGATGGTAGTGTTACACCTAGCTTCGGTGACTACCGTGATCAATTCTTATTAGAATTGGAACTACGTATCTATAATAATATCAAGTTACCTGCAAATACAACATTCAGCGATATTTTTGCTGTAATACCGGGTAAATTTAGATCAAGTGATTATACTCTGGCTGAACTAGATCAAATTCTGAGTAAGAGTTTCTTAACTTGGATAGGCAATAACAAACTTGACTATAGTACAAACAATACATTTAATTCCAATGATCCATTTACATGGAACTATGCGACAAGTCATGATCGTATCAGCAATGAATTACTACCAGGTAGTTGGCGTGCCTGTTACCAATATTTCTATGACACATATCGTCCACATCTAACACCATGGGAAATGCTGGGCTTTACAAGTATGCCAAATTGGTGGGAAGGTTTCTATGGTCCGGCACCATACACTGGTGGTAATACTGTTCTATGGGATGACTTAGAAGCAGGAAATATTCGTTATGGTGCTCGTCAAGGAATTGACCTACACTATGCTCGCCCCGGACTATCATCAGTAATTCCTGTGGATGCTAACGGCAATTTACTAAGCCCGGCACAAATACTTTGCCAAACATTTAATAGTAAACGTTCTGGTGCAGCATGGGCGGTAGGACAACAAGGTCCTGTAGAATTTGCTTGGCGTATGAGTAGTGACTTCCCTTATGCTGTTCAGCAGGCATTGGCATTAGCAAAACCAGCTAAGTATTTTGGTACACTAATCGATGTAACCACATACTCTCCACTAAATGCCTTGTATACATATACAACTAGTTTAGAAGGTATTACCACAGAAGTTACACAATATCTAGAAGCTACTACAAATCAACCAATAACACAATCGGCTATTGATTTTAATGGTGATACTACATCAGGTACTACCTATCGTGGTGCTGGGTATATTAACTGGATTGCCAATTATTTAATCAATCAAGGTGTAACTCCTTCTACATATTTGTTGTCTTTAATACAAGATTTCCAAGTCAATTTAACTTACAAAGTAAGTGGTTTTACTGATCAAAATTATCTAGAAGTCCTTGCTGAACAAGTTAGTCCAACAAGTACTAACGATAGCATTCTTATACCTAACGAAAATTACACAGTATACCTAAATGAGAAACCTGTACCTATAGATGAAATTGTTTACAGTGCGGTGATCATTGAAAAAACAACCAACGGCTACACAGTTCGTGGCTACGACCTGTTTAATAGTTACTTTACAATTATTCCTAGTGTTGTGAATAACAATGCTAGTCAGATTAAAGTATTAAACAGTACCGCAACAATCTACAAAGACTATCAAAATGTACTAATGAATGTGCCGTACGGTTACGAATTTACTACACAACAACAAGTAGTTGACTTTATGATCAGCTATGAACGTTATCTAATGTCACAGGGTTGGACATTCACTGATGTAGATCCTCAACTAAGTGAAATTAAAGATTGGAGATTGAGCAGTAAAGAATTCTTATACTGGGCACAACAAGGTTGGAAACCGGGCAGTATTTTGGTAGTAAGTCCTGTTTCAAATAGCCTAAATGCTATTACCAGCGGTAGCATAACAGAAGGTATTGAAGACAGCCAATACGGTAGTCGTGTTGTTGACCAAAACTTTAACTTAGTTAAAAATAACAAATATACTGTATACAGAACACCTACAGAATTCAATGTACAACTACAGGATCCTGCTAGTGTTATTGGTTATGTAAAAGTATCATTGGTTCAGTATGAACACTCATTGATATTTGATAATACCACAGTGTTTAATGATGTTATCTATCAACCAGAAAGCGGTAACCGTCAATTCCGTTTAAAACTAATCGGCCAACGCACAGCTAACTGGAATGGTAGTTTGAGTCCAGAAGGGTTTATATATAACAATGGTCAAGTGTCTGATTGGTATCAAGGTAAAGACTACTTACAAGGGGATCTTGTACAATACAAGAGCCAATACTATACAGCCTTGCAAGATGTACCTGCGAATACTACATTCCAGTTCCAATATTGGCAAGTATTGAGCTCAAATGAAATACAAAAAGGCCTATTACCTAATTTTAGCACACTTGCTGTAGAAAGTCAAGGATATTATGATAGCTACGCTGCAATACGTAACAAAAGCCAATTGGCTTACAGTCACGCTCTTATTGGCTTTAGAGAACGTCAATATCTTGCTGATCTAGGTCTAACAGAAACTAGTCAAATTGAATTCTACAAAGGTTATATTGCACAAAAAGGTACTAAAAATGCGGTAGATGCGTTTACTAAAGCAACTATCAATAACATCACAAGTAATATTGCTCTTTACGAAGAATGGGCGGTGCGTGTTGGCGAGTATGGCGCATTGACTAGTAACCCATTTGTAGAAATTCCGTTAGATGAAAAAGCATTTGGCGTAAACCCGAGTGTAGCAAGTTTTGTAGATACAGCAGATAATAACCTAGCTGATGGAATTACAACATTCAATGATACACAGTTGTTTAAATCATACGGTGCATATTCTGCCAACGTAGCATTAAATAGAACCAGTGATAGCGATTATGACAATGACATTCCTACAGCAGGTTATGTAAACATTGACGATATTGATTTACAAATCTTTGATCTGACTAACTATGTTGATCTAGACAATAATATTGCTGATATGGGTAGTGGTTATCTTATTTGGGTAGCTAAAGACTTTACACAAAATTGGAATGTATACCGTGTAACTGAGACCAATAATCTAATTACCGCTGTAACAAACAGCCTAAATGGATATATCACTTATACTACTGAAAAACCGCATGGATTTGTCAAATATGACATATTCTTGGTTAAGAATTTTGATTCATTGTTTGATGGATTCTATCAAGTATTACAAGTAAACGGAGCATCAACAGTATTAGTAAAATATGCTGGATCGATTACAGATATTGCAAACCTAACTACTAAAACTGGTAGTGGTTTATTATTCCGCATGGACAGTATGCGTTTCCCATACATGGAAAATAGCCGTATCTATGCGCTAACAAGCCCGCCAAATGGTTGGAAAGTAGGCGATAAGATTTGGATCGACAATGATGCTGCAACTACACCTGTGCAAGGTCAGCCATTTGGCACGCAACCTAGCGGAACATGGAAAGTATATGAAAAACAACATCCGTGGACACTAGAACAAGAAGTTAAAAAAGGCCTAAGCGAATACGCTAATACTGATGCATTTGGTTCTAGTGTTAAAATGTCGGCTGATGGATTGATCATTGTTAGTGGTGCGCCAGGACACAATTCAGGTCAAGGCCAAGTAAGTACATTCCTACGTGATTATAGCGGTAACTTCAATGAAGCACTAACATTAAATCCTCTAGGATCTAATACATCAGGATTTGGTTATGCTGTAGATATTGCAACAACTCCAATTGGTGATTCTTCTATTGCTGTTGGTGCTCCTACTAGTTGGTCTGGAAATGGATTAGTTTATGTATATAATAAACTGTTAAACAGTTACTCGATTGATGTTAGTCAAATTATTTCAGGCAACGTAGCAGGTGATCAATTTGGTACAAGCATAGCGTTTAACCAAGACGGTGAATGGATGTATGTAGGTGCACCTGGTAATAATTCAGTATATGCTTACGGTTTAAAACGTTATGTTCAAACACAACGCCAAATTACCAGTGTTAACAATAAAAATACCATGTACCTAAGTGGTGCTGTTACAGCCCTGCCGGGCGATGTTATTATTCAATCTAACACAGGTGCAAGAGCAACTGTGGTTAGTGTAACATCTAGCTCAGAAATTGTTGTAAGTAGTCTTACAAACTTTGTTGCGGCATCTTTGGGTACTAGTGGTAATGTAATACTAGGCAACTTAACTGTACTTGCTAACCTTAGTGTTTTAAGTAGTGGTAATTTAACAGCTTATACAGTATATCCATTTAACTTTGCAAGTAATGCCGTGACTAATAGTATTAATATTACAGCATTTACTCCTGATGCTACTGTGGGCGGTGATGCTAACAGTTTATCAATTACCAGTGTAAGTAACACTTATATTCCTAATGTAGATTATACATTTGACTATGCTAATTTACGAGTTAACTTTACAGCTAATATTTCAGCGTCATCAATTACAATTACTCAACGCCCTTACTATGCTCTAGTACAAAAATTAAACACATCTAATACATGGGCACGATTTGGTTACGCTGTAGCATCTAGCTTCGATGGCGCACAAGTTGCTGTAGGTGCCCCTGGGGATACAGTAGCAGATGCTAACGGAGTGTTACAATCTGGCGCAGGTTCTGTGTTTGTATATGATCGTGTGATTGAAGCATTTAATTCAGTTACTGATGCGGTTCCTGGTACAGGCGGCCAAGATTATCAAACAGAAAATCCTATTGCTAATGTACACAAAGTTACAGTTGATGATATTGAAACAACCGCCTATACTGTAGTCGGTACTAATAAAATTAGATTTACAAACCCACCAGACGTTGGCCATGTAATATTTGTTGAAGTTAATACATTTAACGTGCTAGAACAATTAATTGGTGTTAACAGTCTACAAGGTGGTTTGCAAGCTATCCAAGCTAATGCACAATTCGGTACCACACTAACTATCTGTTCAAACAACTGTGCGATTTATGTAGGTGCTCCTTACTGGAACAACGGCACTGAATATAACAGTGGTGCTGTATGGAAATTCCATAATCGTGGCAGACTATACGGTACTAACACTGGTTATCATTTAAACCCAGTATTTACTAAAGGTGATACAATACGTCTGAACAACTTCGAAATCACAGCCGCTAATATTAGTACACCAAGTTCTAGTGTAGTGTCATTAAATGACCTAGTTACAAACATTAACAATGCCAAGATCTTAGGTGTTACGGCTGTAAATCAAAATGGTTATTTAAGATTAAATTCAGATGTTACTATTGTTAAAGATCAATTGCGCATTTTATCGGGTATACGTCAAACAGGTAGTGCTGGTATCTACTCAGCAGCTGACTTACGTGTATTTGCATACATGCAGATTATTGTTAACCCATATGGTCAAGCTGGTGAATATTTTGGTAGTAAGATTAAACTGGCTAGCAACGCATATATGCTAGTAATTGGCAGCGGGCGAGGAACTACTAAGGAATTTACAACCTTTGACGTAAACACCACAACGAAGGGAACAATATTTGACACAGCAACTACTCGTTTACATGACCCTATACCAGGTAGTGGTAGCGTTTATATTTACGAACTATACGATGATCCACGTAATGCTGTAGAGCATCCGGGACGCTATAGTTTCTGCCAACAACTAGATCCAGGTACACTAGTGCCAGGTGCAGAGTTTGGATATGCCCTAGATATCGAAGGCACATATATTACTATTTCAGCACCGGGTGCAACTGTTACTGGGGCCGCAAATAACTCAGGCACAGTATATGTATTCCGTAATCCGACACTAGCACGTGGCTGGGGATTGATTAGATACCAACAACCTAAAGTTGACTTAGATAGCGTATCACGTGCTTATCTATATAATAGTCAAACTAGCACAATTTTAGACAATTTAGAATTTATTGATCCAGCTAAAGGGCGTATCCTAGGTCAAGCAGAAGAAAATATTTCATTTAAAACTGAATACGATCCTGCTGTGTACAACAATGGATTTAGCACCACAGCTGATATCAATACTAATGTATTCTGGGGCGCCGACCAAGTAGGCAAACTATGGTGGGATCTAAGCACTGTTCGCTTTGTTGATTATGAACAAGATACCTTGACATATCGTAGTCTACATTGGGGAGAATTATTTGCAGGTAGCTCAATTAATGTCTATGAGTGGATTGAAAGTTCAGTACCACCAAGCCAATACATTAACACATATGGCTCTGCCCACGGCACTCCTAAAAATGCAGATGACAGTGCATACGTGGAAATAATTCGTGTAGATCAAACTACTGGCATCATCAGTAATGTTTACTATTTCTGGATATATGGTGATACACACTTAGATGCAACATTATTAAATCGTTCACTACCTGTGCAAGCGGTTGCAGATTATATAGCTAACCCAGGATCACAGGGTATTGCTTATGCGGCAATGATCAAGAGTGACGCTATTGCATTCTACAATGTTGCTGATTACCTAAGTGCCGATAATACAATCATGCACTTAGATCATCAGTTAGTAATTAACACTGATATGATTCACAGTGAATATGAATTGTTACAAAAAGGTAATCCCAATGATCCTATTCCAACTAAACTGGTTAATAAATTAATTGACAGTCTAGCTGGTATTGATCAACAAGGATCTACAGTTCCGGATCCAGCACTAAGTTTAGCTGATCGTTACGGTATTGATATTCGTCCACGTCAAAGTATGTTTGTTGATAGATTGGCCGCTGTTAATCAGTTAGTAGAATTTGTTAACAGTATATTTGCTGCTAATCCTATAGCTGAGCAATTTAGTCTAGGAGATTTAAATGCTCAAGAAGCAGAACCTAGCTTTAAACGCGGCGAATATAATCAAGCGGTAGCAACAGAAGTTGAATTGTCATACATTGATACGACAGCACTTGCTCCTGGATATCTAGTGCTGGTCCACAGCGATACTACACAAGATGGACTATGGGTATTGTATAGTCTAACCGCAGATAAAACATGGTTAATTGAACGAGTACAAAGTTACAAGACTAGTATCTACTGGAACTATGCTGATTGGTATGCTAGCGGATATAGTGCAACAACTAGACCAGACTTTAGTGTAGAAACTACAGTTGATGCTCTTGCATTACAAGCGGCAGCAGGTATTGTAATTTATATTAAAAATGCCACAGGTAACAATACATGGCAATTAGTTGTAGCTAATAGTGACGGTACATTAAGTGTAGTAGGTATCCAAAATGGTACACTACAACTAGATACTACATTAGGTGATTATGTAGATAACGGCTTAGGATTTGGTAATCAAGACTTTGACAGTAATCGTTATGATCAAAACCCTAACAATGAACTACGTGCTATTGTAACAGCCTTATATAACGATATCTTTAAAAATACCCTACAAGGTGAATTTAACAATTTATTCTTTGTATTAATCAACTACTTATTAACAGAACAAGTGTATGTAGATTGGCTATTTAAATCTAGTTTCATTAGTATTACACATCAATTGCGTACACTAAGTCAATTCCCAAGTTACGTTGTTGACAATCAAACATATTATCAAGACTATATTGATGAAGTTAAACCATATCGTACTAAGATTCGTGAATATTTATTGAACTACACAGGCGATGATACATTTGGTGGTGATATTACTGACTTTGATTTGCCTGCTTACTATGATACTACAGGTACTACACCAATATTCCGTAGTCCAAGCGGCGAAGCACCTTATACTAATGCAGATTCAAACCTATGGACATCATGGCCGTATAACCAATGGTACAATAACCGTGCTCTTGTACTTGATAGCATCAGAATTGAAAATGCTGGCACAGGATATATTCTACCTCCAGTGGTTACTATTACCAGTATAGATGGCAATGGCAACGGTGCAGCAGCCACGGCAACTATAAATGGTAGCACAGGTAGTATTACAGCAATTACAGTTACTAACAGTGGACAAGGATATACAGCAACACCAACAGTGACAATAAATGGTGCTGTAGTCGGAAACATCACAGTTATTGGTGGTAATGCTAACTTAACATCATTAACTTATACTGTAAATTCAACTGCTGGTTTGTTCATGGGTATGAGTGCAAATGCTGTGTTTGCATCAGACACTGTAATTATAGCTGTCGATGCTGCGAATAGTCAAATTACTATGTCGTCGGCTAACATTACCACATTTACAAGCAATGCAATTAGCTTTGGCTACGCAGGTATTAACTCGGGTACCCAGGCAAAAGCCTATGCTGTAATGAAGAATCCGGTAGTGCGCTCATTTGATAGTACTCTTAAATTTGACCGTACTACATATACCAGCAATGTTAAAGTATGGTCAGCTAACACTACCTACACACAAACTAGTTTTGATGCCAACGGTCGTGTAACCAGTGGCGATATTATTACATACGCAATGCAAGATGGTAATGTAATGATACGTAAAGCATACTTTGTAAATGCAAACATTACTACTACATCGCAATTTATACCTAGTGATTATACAGTATGTCCAACTAGTTACTTTAGTAATGCCAATGATCGTATTGTTGGTTATTATGAACCTGCTAATACTATGCCAGTAGTAGACAGCGTACAAACCGCGGTAACTGTAGCTAATGCAGCTTCAAATACTAATACTATCTATGTCTACAATTCTGCTAGTCTTACCAAGAATATGTATATTAGCGAAAGCGGTGTTACATCAGGTTATGTAACAGGCATATTAGGTAATATTACCTTACAGGTTAATAGTTTAGGTCACTTCTATGGTAATCTACGTAATGGTAGTACAGCAATTGAAAACATCAGTAACATGTCTAATCTACAAGTTGGTCAATATGTAACTGGTGCTAATATTGGGTTTGATGCTACTATCGTCAGCATCAACTATACTACAAATAGTGTTAATTTAACTGACACAATCAACGGCAATGTTACATTGGCTAATATTAGCTTTGGTGGCATTCCAATCAAAGTAAGTCAAGTTACTCTAACCACTAATGTAACATTGGCTACTGATACAACAATCTATGCTCGTTACGACAGCTTAGAGCAACTAATACCAGGTGTAACATATCCAGGTGCATTAACGCAAGGTGCATCATTCAAATTAAGTCCGCTATTTGGTCGTAACTATGATATTGCAGCATTCGATCCAGTACAATTTAATAAAGATGGCGTTGGTTTACTATCAATCAATACTTATGATCAAGTGTTGACCAGTGACTTCACTGACCTTGCGCTAGGCACACGACCAGAAGATATTACCACTTCGGGTGGCGAGTTTGTTGATACATATCACAGTCATGCTCCAGAAGAGTTGATCCCTGGTATTACATTTGACACATTAGACATGCGTGTTTACACTAGAATTAATGGTGGTAATGGCATTATTGCTTATCGTATTTTTGATAATATGATCAATAAACCAGCATACTTGAAAATTTCAACAGCTAATACAACATCACTGGCAACTAGTTTAAGTATTACAGATGCTAATATCTATGTTGCTGATGCTACTAGACTAACTGATCCTAGCCCACTGTATGCTGTTCCTGGTATAGTGTTTATCAATGGCGAACGTATTACATACTACCAAAAAACAATATACACCCCTGTAGCATGGTCAGCAAATACAGTTTATGCCAACGGTACAGCAATTAGTCATGCAGGTAATAACTATATTGTTACTGGTAATGTTGATGCTACAACCTGGACAAATGTAAACTCAGCTAATATTTCATACCTACCAGGCACAAATGTATTAAGTCAACTACGTCGAGGCACACAAGGTACAGGGGCAAATGTATTGTACCCGGTCGGTACTAGTGTAGTAGATGCTAGTGCTAGTCAAGAATTGCCTAATACAAGTTACGGTACACTAATGAACTACGCTAACGTTCTATATAATCCAGGCATAGGTATAGCCACAGATGGTAAAGGATTAGCTGCATCAACAACAGCTGCTGCACAGTTCATGAAAGCATGGCCAATACTGTAGTTTAATAGTTGTAGATTATGGATAAGATAAATAAGAATATGGATGAAAATAAACAAGAACAACAAGTAAATCCGCAACCTCAAAAGCAACCTGATGAAAGGGGTGGAGTTTATGTTCAAGGATATATCAAAATATTTGACCCTGAGACTAAAGAAGAATTTGTAAATGGAAGAGCATAAGATATGATGTCGATGACGAATTTAAGCATTAAAGGTTTTTTAAAGATATTTGACCCTATCAGCATGGAAGTATATGTTGATAAGTGTAATGCTATCCATTATGAAAATTTTAGTATTGCTCTGGCACAAAATGTCGCTAATAAAGGTACTAATTTTATTACAGAAATGCACTTTGGTAACGGCGGCACTACCGTTGACCCTACTGGTGTTATTACATACTTGCCTACAAATACTAACGTAGCTAATGCTGATCTATATAGTCCAACATATTGGAAAATTGTAGATGACACAAATGCAGCTAACCAAGATCCAGTTAATAATAAGATGGTTGTAAACCATACTCCTGGTTTAAAATATACTGACATTGTAGTTAGTTGTCTATTAGACTATGGTGAGCCGAGTGGTCAGGCTGTATTTGATAACAGCCAATCATTAAATGGTGATTTTGTATTTGATGAACTAGGTTTATTTGGCTATGTGCAAGGTGCAAGCGGTCTAGGAGCTGGCTTGCCACTATTAACACATGTAATTTTTAGTCCAGTGCAAAAGGCACTGAATAGACTTATTCAAATTGACTACACCGTGAGAGTTCAAACGTTAACAAACTTGACAGCATAATTAGGATAATAAAATGTCGTACATAATTAATTTACCAAACGGATCATTACTAACAACAATCTTAGATGGAACTATAGATAACACCGCATCGAGTTTAACGTTAGTTGGTCGTAACTATAGTGGATATGGGCAGATCATAGCTACTGACTTAGTGGCCTTGCTTGTTAATTTTAGTAACAATGTAAGCCCTGCTAGTCCATTACAAGGACAAATTTGGTACGATAGTGGTAATAATGTATGTAAAGTATACACAGGTAGTATCTGGAAAAACATTGGCGCTGCTACAGTAGCACCGCCTACATCAATACCTAGTACAACAATTGCTGGCGACTTCTGGTGGGATAGCCAAAACAAACAATTATATTGCTACGATGCTACATTGGGGTGGACTCTAGTAGGTCCAGGTTATAGCTATGTATCAGGTAAGAGTGGTGCAATTACCGAACAACTTTCAGACGGTACTGTGTGGCATGATGTTGTATCATTGTACTTAGATGGTAATCGTACAGCAATTATCAGCCAAAATCAATTTACTCCAAATGTCAGCATTACAGGATTCAGCGGCCAACTACAAGTTGGTTATAATATGTCTAGTTCTGGGACACAGGGTTATATCTGGGGTACAGCTAACAACTCTAGTTACCTAGGCGGCCAACCAGCGGCTAATTATTTTACAAACTATCAAAACAATATCGGTACAGGTAGTTTAACTTTACAAAGTAATGCAGGTGTTACTCTCGGTACTCTTGGTACACTAGTGGCTAACGTTACTAGTAGCGGCACTGGTAGATTGTACAATACATATCTAGGCGGTAATGTAAGTTTCCATGTAAACTCGACATTAAACGGCCAAGAAAAATCATTATGGGTTAACGGTTACGATGGCTATGTATATGTTAACTCAGACCCAATTGGACTAATGGGTGTTACTACTAAACAATATGTTGACGGTAACATTGTATTAAAAGCAAATATAGCAAGCCCAACACTAACAGGCACACCAGCAGCACCAACACCTACAGCAGGCGATAACAGCACAACTATTGCTACTACAGCATTTGTGCAAGGTGCAAATTTGGCATTAAAAGGTTACGTTGATTTTGCTAACACTATTCAAAGCCAACAGACTTCACTGAGAGCAAATATTGCTAGCCCAACCTTTACTGGAACACCACAAGCACCAACGCCATTAGTTGGTGATAATAGTGCCAATGTTGCTACAACAGGATTTGTATACCAAGCCAATGTCGGTATGCAAGGTTATGTGATAAGCAAATTTAACGACACTATATTATACGGTTCACCTACAGCACCAACAGCGCCAGTAGGTACAGCTAACTCTATGGTTGCTACAACGGCATTTGTTGTTAATAATTCAGGTTTATTCCCATACAAAATTTATCAACAAAATAGTTGGATGTGGATCAACGATACTGGCGTAGGCAGTGCTAACCTAGTACTTGACGGTACAACTGTATTGACAGCTACCTCAAGTGGTGTAGTATTAGCTAGCGGAGCAACCGCAACAACACAAAGCCAAACTTATAATGGTTCTGGTGATAGCACAGTGGCTACTACACAATATGTTAAATCAGCTACAAACTGGTGGGGCGGTAGTGCTAAGTGGGTAAGTACTGATGCGCCTAACCCAGGTGTAAACGATGTTGGATCTAATGATGGTGACATCTGGTTCCAATATACTAATTAAAGTAAGGTAAAAGAATGGCATACTCAATAACGACTACATCAGGTGCTCAAGTAGCAACTGTACAAGACGCAACAATTAACACTACGTCTACAGCTCTAACACTTATTGGTAGAGACTACGCAGGATATGGTGCGTTTCTTAATGAAAACTTTGTACATCTATTAGAAAATTTTGCCAATGGTACAGCACCGGGACAAAAACTTACAGGTCAAATTTGGTATGACACTAGTGTAAACACATTAAAAGTTTGGAACTCAAATCTAAATGGTGGTGTTTGGAAACCAATTAGCAGTTCACTGGCACAAGATTCACAACCTAGTAACTCAACATCAAGCCAAGGTGACCTATGGTTTGATACTATTAACAATCAACTACATGCTTATAATAATGGTTGGCAATTAATTGGTCCACCTAACGCAACCACAGGTGGTATTACATCTGGTGCGGTAGTTCAATCAGTTAAAGATAGTAGTGGTAACCCACACGTATGTGTATTCATATACATTCAAAACATTGTAATGGGTATTTGGAGTGACGTTAGTGCGTTTACTCCACAAACTTCTATCAACGGATTTACTATAATTAATCCTGGCCTTAATTTAGTTAGTTCATCAGCTGTACCTGGATCACAATTTACAGGCGATGTAAGCAACGCTCTAGCATTAAATGGTGTTACGGCTAGCCAATTTCTACGTGCAGATCAAAATACAAATACCCCATACCAATTAGGTGTTGGTAATTTAATAGTCGGCTCATCACTGGGTCTATCTCAATTTAGTAGTAATAATGAAGTAAGAGTTACTAGTTTAGTGAATGGATACAATTTAAATATCTATTCCAATGTTGGCGTTACTCCTACTAGATCTATAGGTATTAGTGGCTCTGATGGTAGCGTTACTATAGATAATAATCTAACAGCAAGTGGCTCGTTTAATGTTGCTGGTACTACTACATTAAGTGGTGCAACTACGTTGGTTAATATAACAACATTACAAAATAAGATTGTGCCAAATGCTAATGGAACAATTGACATTGGCGCCAGTGCAACGGCATTTAATAATGTCTATGCTACAAACTTTAATGGTACGTTAGTCGGTAATGTGGTTGCTAGTGCGGCTACAATAGGCAATGCAACGGTTAACGGATCTATAATAATTGCTGGTAATGTGGTTGCTACGCAAACATACGTGGCAAGTTATACACAAACAGCTGGCCAAAATTCACAAGGTGCAAAAATTATCAGTACAAGTGCACCAACTGGCGCAGCTAATCAAGGTGACATTTGGTACCAAGTTTAATCTATGACAATCAATGTTTATGATAATTACCAATGGAAAACACCAAAAGCAATGTATGTTTGGAATGCCAATGCTTGGACTGAAACAAAGTCAGTAAGCATTTATTCAAATGGCTCTTGGCATACTCTGCATAATACCGCTGTAATTTCGTCTAATGTTACTAATGCAAACTTGTATTCGATTATGGGTAGTCCTACTGAACCTATTAACATAAAGGTCACAGTAGCTGCTGGGGTATGGGTTACTAGTGTTAACGCTAACGTTGCTAGTTTTAGCGTAAGCGGATTTCCAGCAGGTAGTAGAATTTATTTGGTTAACCAAGGCACTATTCGGGGTGCTACAGGTAATACAGGATGGCCGGGCGGCAATGCTATATCGACTGTAAATTCATTAACCATTAACAACACTGGCTCTATCATTGGTGGATCAGCAAATGCCATCGTAAGTGCAGGACAGGGTTATTATTTAAGTGGTAGCTCACTTACTAATTTTGAGAATAGCGGAACATTGCTAGGACTAGTTAAATAACTAAGATAAATAATATAATATTAAATAGGTTACAAATATGTCATATACAGTTACTACAACAGCTGGTAAAACCGTAGCTACAGTAGCAGACGGTACAGTTAATACCACAGCTACAAGCCTTACCCTTATTGGTAAGAACTATGCTGGTTATGGTATTTTCTTAAACGAAAACTATGTTACTTTACTAGAGAACTTTAGTAATAGCACACCACCAAGCGCACCATTAACAGGTCAACTATGGTACGATAATGTAAATGATATCTTAAAAGTATATAACTCAGCTTCAAACGTTTGGAAACCTATTTCAAGTTCAATTTCCCAAGGTACCGCACCTAGTGCTAGCATTTCAGTTACCGGTGATATCTGGTGGGACACAACTAACGCACAATTAAAAATATGGTCAGGTAGTGCTTGGATCACGATTGGTCCTACATACACAGCAACATCTGGTACATCAGGCCCAGTTACACAAAGCATCAACGATACTGGCGGCAACCCACACGTAGTAACTATGTTCTATGTGTCGAATAGTATTATTGCTATCTTAAGCAAAGATGCTACCTTTACACCACAAACAGCAATACCTGGATTTAGTACAATTATTCCGGGTATGAACTTAATCAGTCAAAGTACACTATCAGGTGCACAATTCACAGGTGCTACAACAGGAGCAAGTACATTGGGTGGACTATCAGCTAGCCAATTCTTGCGTAGTGATATTGCACAAACAACCAATTACGCATTTGGTGCAGCCGGCGGCTTAACTGTAGGTAGTGATCTAAGTATTACTACTAGCTCGGGTACAGCGGTATTTGCAGAAAGCACAAATAATAAAAATATTGTATTTAATATAAACCAAAGCAATACCCCAACTACAGCATTAACCCTACAAGCATCTACTAACACAGTAGCAGTAGCTGGCCCATTAACAGTAGGCAGCGGAGCAACAGTTACAGGTGCTATTACAGGTACAAGTTACTTAAACGTAGCAGGCAATGTCATGTCTGCTGGTGGTATCTTTAACGGATTAACAGTCAATGGAGCAACAAACCATTCTGGAAATATTACACCAACAGCAAATAATGTATCGTATTTAGGTAATGCCACAAATAGATACAACACAATTTACGGTGTAAACTTAGATGTGTTGACATTAACTACTGGCGGTGCAACAACATTTACACAGGTTAATAGTAGCGGTAACGTATTAGCACAAGCTGGTACATTTAACGACATGACCATTAATGGTATTACTAGAGTTACTGGTCTTACAAACTACTTAAATGTAACTGGTAATATTATGGGTGCTACGGCTACGTTTGGCACAGCAAACGTAAACGGTGCGATTAACTCAACTGGCCTTATTAATACAAGCGGCAACGTAAGTGCTAGCCAAGGTAGCTTTGGATCTATTGTTATCACAGGTAGCATGACACCATCTGCTAACATTTCAGCTAGCCAAAACTTAGGTAGTGCATCTAATTGGTTTGGTACTGTATATTCTAATAGATTCCAAGGCGTATCAGTTAACGCATTATACGCTGACTTGGCAGAAAATTATTCAGCTGACGCCGCCTATGAGCCAGGTACAGTTGTACAACTCAGTGGCGAACAAGAAATTACTATTTGTGATATAGATCTAAGCGATAATGTATTTGGAGTAGTAAGTACTGATCCGGCATATTTGATGAACAGTGGATTAACTGGTGAATATGTTGCAGCTGTGGCGTTAATAGGACGTACACCTGTTAGAGTAACAGGACAGGTTACAAAAGGTGATCGTTTAGTATCGGCAGGTAATGGTCTAGCACGAGCAGCAACTAATGGTGAAGCAACATCATTTAATGTAATTGGCCGTAGTTTAGAAGACAAAACAACGTTGACAGAAGGCATCGTTGAAGCTATAGTTAAATTAAACAGTTAAGGAATAGAAATGGCGTACTCATCAGGTGGATTAATAGCAGCAACGGACTATAACACATTTGCGTCCGGTGCAACAACTAACGCTTCAAATAATTTAAATTTTGTTTGGAGTACGGGCAATGGATCTTATGGATATGGACAAACCGCTGTTGGGCAAGTAGCATCTACTAACACAGTAACAGCTACTCAATGGGCTAGTCTTATTAATACATTAAATAATGCGTTAACACACCAAGCTGGTTCGGGTAGTGGTATTAGTGCGCCAACCGCAGGTGGTACTATTACTTGGTTAAGTACACTGTCAAGCAGTATTGGTACAGCATATTCTAATAGGTTAAATTATGCTGCCCAAGGTAGTACAACTACAGGTAGCGGATATGGCTATGAGATTACTGGCACAAATGCTACATTTTCTGGGACATTTACGCGAACAATAACATGGTCAAGTGGAGATGCAGCACGTTATTTCTTTAACTGTGGTGGCCAAATTAATTGGGTAATTACAAGTGCAGCAAATAATAACGGAACGCTACGTAGTGCTGACTTAGCTACTCAGTGGGCAACATATCAAGCAGGCGGTAGCATTAAAAATAACTCAGCTGTGCCTCGTACGGGTTCCGGTGGTACAGTAAATACCAGCGCAACTAGTTTAGGATACTGGAGTTTAACGACATCGGCTCAGACTATTAGTCAAATTACATCAGCTAATTATCGTTATGAATATAACAGTGATTATACCTATGTTCAAGCATACACAAGCGCACAGAATGCGTCAGGCAACGGCGATCACGGTGCTGTAATTTATCTAGTATTTGGTTGGTATATGTATGAAACATACGCTGGTCTAAATGACAACGTCGACGTAACGGTTAACCATCGTATTGACATTGTAGCTCCAAGTACTAGCGGTGGTCTTTCAGCATCGTGGGGTCTTCCAACTATCACATAATTGGTTGCTTTTTGCAGCCATTGGTGCTATACTAGATAATTACTAGTATGAGCGACTTAGACAAACTTACCCAAGAAATACGTTTAGCCACTGACTATCAAGTCAATAAGCGTATCTTACGAGAAAAAATTCAAACTGACCTACAGGTAACACATAACAGCGGACTGTTTAAGGTTAACCCAGAGCTGATAGCGTTCCTCAACGCCTGGGACTCTAGTGAATTATACCTAGAAGATACCTATAACAACCCAATCAAAGTAAACAGACTTGAGTTTCTAGAACTGTGTAAACAACATTATCAAATGGTAATGAACACATGGCATATTCAACATGATGAAATCAAACGTGCCCGCAAAGTCTAGAGGTGTACTACTATTTGCATTTAACACAGAAAAGACCAGCTATGTTACTATAGCTGAACGTTCTGCACGCATTGTTAAACACACCACAGGGCTTCCTGTTACCTTGGTTACAGAACAAGGAACCACCGCAGAAGGGTTTGACAACATAATATATGTTGGCAATGAACTTAAAAATTACAAAGTGGGCGAGCAAGGAAGCTGGCGTAATGGCGACCGTTGGCGTGCATATGAACTAAGTCCCTACGATGAAACTATCCTAATAGACAGCGACTATCTAATGTTAGATGATAATTTACTTAAGTTATTAGAACAAGACTTTGACTATCGCATAATGTCATACAATAATAAACCTGCCACAGCCTGGACTCTAAAGATGGGCTTGTTTAGTCATGATTACCTTTGGGCTACTGTAGTTCTATTCCGCAAAACAGCTCGTACTAAACTGTTATTTGATCTAGTTGGGCGCATTCAACGCAATTATCTATACTATGTGAAACTCTATCACATGCGTGAAGGTAACTTCCGCAATGACTATGCTTTTACTATTGCTAACAATATCCTAAATGGCTACGATCTAAGTTTTGGTCAAGGTATAGTTACACCTATGCTGACATTTGCTGATGTAACTACTAGCATTACAGTTAAAAACTCTATGCTAGTGGTCAAAGAACGTGAAAAAGCCTATGTAATACCTCGTCAGAACATACATGTTATGGACAAAGGATATTTACTCAGCGATAACTTTGGCAACTTTGTGGATACTGTATGCGCAGAATAGCTCAACATCAAGCACAGCAAGGTTTCTTTACCATTGCGCAGAATACTCCAGATGTAGATTATCTACAGCTAGCATACCTACAGGCCTTGAGCATTAAGTTAACCATGCCAGATAGCCTATATGCTGTGGCTGTTGATAAACCAACACTAGAATCTGTAACTGACCAGCATCGCCAGGTATTTGACTATATTATTACCATAGAGCATGATGAAGCTGTCAATGACGATTGGAAGTTACGCAATGAATGGCAAGTGTTTTTCCTAACTCCGTTTAAAGAAACTATTAAATTAGAAAGTGATATTGTGTTTACCCGTAGTATTGCTCATTGGTGGCATACCTTTAGATTAAAGAACATTGTACTTAGTCAAGGATGTAAAGATTACTATGGTAAGAACAGCATGGATAGAACATATCGCCAACTGTTTGATGATAATCAATTACCTGATGTATATAATGGACTGATGTATTATCGTTATAGCCCGGAAGCCGCTGAGTTCTTTTGGTACGCACGACACATATTTCAAAACTGGAATATAGTTAAAGACCTATTAATTAAGTGCTACGACGATGAGCCTACTACAGATGTAGTGTATGCTCTAGCGGCTAAGATAGTAGGGGTAGAAACCTGTACTATTCCTGGTGTAGATTTTATTAACTTTACACATATGAAGCCTGCAATTAACAAATTTAGTTCAGCATTACCATGGCATGAATTAGCTGTATACGAACTTGAATTACCTATGGTTAGAATTAACAACATTAACCAATACCACCCTCTACATTACCAAGATAAGAGTTGGGCCTCAGATGAACTAATCAAGGAATACGAAGATGGATTGGCAAGAAGAGTTTAATGCGGCTATAGCTGCAATGGCAATCGTGCCAGAACCTATAGAATATCGCTTGCATTATGATGATGGCGGTAATATTATTATGTGTACGATGCAGCAACACCCAAAAGACACAGAATACTTGGTTGTAGATAAAGAAATCTACGAAAATTATGCTCGTTATCGTGTAAATGTTGATAAAAAACGTCTAATAAAGATTGACATAAACCCAGGGGTGAGTGTACAATTAAAACGTAGCAATCAAGGATTTAAAACTGTAAAACATCATGCTGGCTTATTAATAGAGCCAGATGAAACCTATGAAGATATAGAATACTATGACACAACTTATTGATATAGCTGACTTGGACGTAATTTACCTAACATATGACGAACCTAATAAAGAACAAAATTGGATTAAAATTCAAAACATGGTACCATGGGCAAAAAGGGTTGACGGGGTTAAGGGATCTGACGCCGCACACAAAGCGTGCGCTGACATCAGTGATACAGATCGTTTTGTGGTCATTGACGGTGATAATATTCCCGATCCACAATTTTTTAACCTTCAGCTTGCTCTCGATGATACTAGTAGCGGATGCGTATTTCGCTGGCGTGCTCGCAACTTTATTAATGGGCTACAGTACGGAAACGGAGGTCTAAGTTGCTGGACTAAAGAATTTGTCTATGCAATGAAAACGCATGAAGCCACTGACGGTGATAGTAAGAATGATGTAGAGTTTTGTTTTTACCCTAACTATTGGGCCATGGCAGATTGTTATAGTACAACTTACCCAAATCAAACACCATTTCAAGCATGGAGAGCAGGCTTTAGAGAAGGTGTTAAGATGTGTTTAGATCGAGGCACTAAGCCTAGCCTACAAGAGTTTGAAAGTAAAGTGCATCATCGCAACTATGATCATTTGTGTATTTGGCAAACAGTAGGAGCAGATGTGGAGCATGGTTTTTGGGCAATATATGGCGCACGCTTGGGCACATGTTTAACAATGCTAGAAGATTGGGATTATCGTAAGGTGCAAGATTTTGATGAACTGTCTTTGTTGTGGGAAAAATATAAAGATCCTCAGCCTGGAACGAGTACAGAATACGGCATGCGCTTACGCCAACGTCTAGGCTTGCCTATTGTAGACATGGATGTAGAACAGAGTCGTTTCTTCAAACATCATTATAAGAGTAATTTCCGTAATCGTGGAATAATGGAGAGAGAATGAAATTACTCAATGACTCTTTAACTAACTATTTTGATTTTAAATTTAACATGGATTCTGCGGGGAATCAGGTAAGTTGGTGCCCTTATAATTTTGTGGACAATAATAAAAAGAACCTTGTAATCACCATTGGTGATTCTTGGACCTGGGGCGCTGATATATGTGATGGCGATGCTACAGAACAAAGACTTAAGGATGTATTTGGAGCAATTATAGCAAATGAACTTTCAGCTGATTTTTTAAATTTAGGGCAAAGCGGATCTTGTAATTTTCATATACTGCGACGACTAGAAGAACTCGACGCTATCATACCACTCCTCGAATACGACAAAATTTTAATAATTTGTGTGTACACAGAGGCATGCAGATCTATAGATAGCGAGTATGATAGAAAAATTGATTATATAAAGTGGTTTAAGAATAATAATTTTCAAGATATATTAAAATATCACAATGGTCTATTTCAAGAAACTATTGTTGATCTAGAAAAGAAGCACCCGCATGTCAAATTAGTAATTGGCAATAACTTTGTAGAACCAATTGGCATGGATACACGTTTAAATATATTGTCTAAAAATTGGGTAGAAGTATATAATGAACAAGCCATTCATGGCGAATATGTCAGACCCTGTTATGTAATGAGCCATTGGGTTTTTGACAAAATTAGAGATTTTATTATTTTGATGTACCCTGATATTGACCGTGTTGAATTTAATAATTGGATGATAGGGCTGATAGAAACAGCAAAAGACAGAAAAGAATTTACAATAAATCCAACATATTTTAAAGGTATAAGCCATCCTCTTAAGCTAGGACACAAAATATGGGCAAATTATATTCTTGAGAATTTATAATGAAATATACATTAGAACTTGAGAATGATATATTATGGAATATTATTCCATTGGTTGCTTTTTTAAAAAATAACGAAGGCAAAGATATTGAATTAACCGTAAATCAAGAATCTCATTGCCTACGGTTTTGTCGAGTGTATGAACTATTAGATATATTTGAGTTTAACTCTGTGACAATTTTTACCCGTAACGCATTAGAATATCATGACAAGTATAGAATTATGAATAATAATTGTTCTTGTTCTTGGAATTATTGGTTAGATAACGGAGCAACCTACTTTAATCAAAAAACAGATTATAGATGGAACGGAAATAAATTATTTGGATGCTTTTATGGAAGACCGACAGCTGCCAGACTAGGCATAGCAAGTCATTTATATAAAGAATATGTTAATAAATCTTTATTGTGTATAAAATTTAAAAATATTAACGAAGATGACCGAAAATTATTTGAGTTAGAACGGTTATATTCTTGGCACCCAGAAATGTTGCATCTATTATCTAATTTAATTGATAATAATATTAATCAATATTACAATTTTCCAGCATATAACTATGCCAGCGGAGATTATGATTTTAATCATCCATTAAACGAGTTATATAGTGATATTTTTGTTGATATAGTAGTCGAAGCACATAATTTAGGTAATAGCTTTTATCCGACAGAAAAAATAGCTAGAGCTATATTATGTAAGAAACCGTTTATTGTAATGGCTACAAAAAATTATTTGTATTATTTAAAACAAATAGGGTTTAAAACATTTACTGACTTGTGGGATGAAAATTACGATTTTCTCTATGGAAAAGATAGATACTATGCTATAATACAATTAATTGACAAATTAGCATCGATGAGTCAAAACGAAATACAACAATTACATGAAAAAAGTCAGGATATAGTTGAACATAACTATAATTTATTAACTTCACTTTCATTTAGTAAACTTATAGTGAGAAAGCATGACTAAATCAAAATTTATGAGCGCAGCAGAAGAAATGAAAGACAAACTAGGTCCTAGTCTTTGCTTGGCTAAATGGCAACAGGTAAGCCTACACCTACCAACAGGACTTAACAATAGCTGTTACCATCCCCCATTACATGAGATTGATGCGGCACCTTTAGTGTTTCATCCTAGTGCCTTACATAACACAGCATATAAGAAAGAACA
>Ga0164296_1000138_pt1 | contig 90964 bp, 80 predicted proteins | sample GEODES057metaG_FD_113533 | JGI IMG/M metagenome (GOLD analysis project Ga0164296, IMG submission 113533) | Dystrophic lake water microbial communities from Trout Bog Lake, Wisconsin, USA - GEODES057 metaG | ecosystem: Environmental > Aquatic > Freshwater > Lake | place: USA: Trout Bog Lake...
GGAACGGCCAGAAACGGTGGCTCATCGATCCGCTGGCGATCAGCACCACGCGCTTGTCGGATTGCCGGATCGCCTGGCCAATGCCGTGGCCGACGCGCAGAAAATCATCGGGTTCGGCCGAATAGGCGTGGCTGACCGAGACCCATTGTTCTTCGCCCTGAAGAAAGGTCGACAAGTTGACGGTGGGATAATGGATCGGCAGCCAGGGATCATCAATCGCGGTGGTGCGGATGCCGTTGGCTGTGGCCTGTGCGGCCATGGCGTGGGCCAGATCGGGGCAGCCGGGGATGTCATAGGGGATCTGGCGCATGCCGCGCGGCAGTTCGTCGCTGGTATAAAGGCCGCTGCGCCGGGCATGCGCGGCAATGCAGAATTCGACGATGGTGAACCAGTGCGTATCGAACAGCACGATCACATCGGGGCGCAGCGCATCGAGCACTTCGGATTTGATCCGGTGCAGCCCGGGAACCAGGCTGATCTCCTTGCCCTCGTTCAGCGAAAGCCGGTCGGCCGGTGTCATCATGATGGTTGGCGCATGGGCGACAATGCCGGCCCCGATGATCGCACCCATGGTCAATGTCCCTTGTAAAAACGTGGTCTCGCTCCCCCGGCAATAGGCGCAGGCGCGGCGCGGCGAAACAGGGCGCGCGCGATCTGTCCGGTTATGCCAAGTGCGATGGGCCCGCCCCGGTTTAGCGCAGGGGGCAAGGAGTGCTGCCATGCCGTTTGCCTTTTCCCGATCGACCGACCCGCATGTTGATCTGTCGTCGCACGATGCGTTCAACGAGGGCGCGCCGTTTGCCACGTTTGACCGCATGCGGCGCGAGACGCCCATGGCGTGGAGCGAAATGGCCAATGGCGACCGCGGGTTCTGGTCGGTTACCCGCCATGCCGATCTGCTCGATCTCAACCGCCAGGCCGATCTGCTGTCCTCCGCGCGCGGCATCCGCATGGAAGACCAGAGCGAAGAGGAATACGAGGCGCGCAAGACTTTTCAGGAAACCGATGCCCCGGTGCACCGCGCGTTTCGCGCGCTGGTGTCAAAGGCCTTTGCCAAGCACACCGTCGCCGCGTTTGAAGGGCAGATCCGCGCGATCGTCACCGAATTGCTTGATGTCGCGCTGGCCGAGGGCGAATTCGATGCGGTTGATCGCATTGCCCGGCGGCTGCCGATGCAGATGCTGGCGCAGATCATGGGGGTGCCGGTGGCCGACGGGCCGATGCTGGTCGAACTGGGCGATGCGCTGATTTCCAATTCCGACCCCGATTATACCGATTTCGTGATCGACAAGGTTGATACCGAGGCCTACCGGCTGCTGCCGTTTCGCAGCCCGGCGGCGGTCAAGCTGTTTGATTATGCCAATGATCTGCTCGACCGGATGGATGCCGGCGAACAGATCGGCGTGCTCAATCTGGTGCGCCAGACCACCAGCCACGGGACGCAGATGTCGCGCGACGAATTCCGCAATTTCTTTTGCCTGCTGGTCGCGGCGGGCAATGATACCACGCGCTATTCGATTTCCGCGACGATCCACGCGCTGGCCAATCATCCCCATCTGCTGCGCCAGATCCAGGCCGGCGATTTTGCCGGGTGGGAGGCGGCGGCCGATGAAATGATCCGCTGGGCATCGCCCACGTCGCATTTCCGCCGCACCGCCACGCGCGATTTCACCTATCACGACCGGCAGGTGCGCGCGGGCGACAAAGTGGTGCTGTGGTTCCTGTCGGGCAATCGCGACGAGGCGGCGATTGCCGATCCCTATACGATCCGGCTCGATCGGCCGCGCAATCCGTTTCTGTCGTTCGGTCAGGGCGGGCCGCATATTTGTCTGGGCATGTGGCTGGCCAAGCTGGAAGTGGCGATTGTCATGCAGGAACTGGCGCGGCGGCTCGACAGCATCGAACAAGTGTCCGAACACAGCTATTTGCGGTCGAATTTCATTCACGGCATCAAGCACCTGCCGGTCCGGGTGCGATCGCGCTGAACCCATCGGCGCGGCTTGGGGAGAATTGCAACAATGACCTTTGAACGATGCCGGCTGCTGTTTGCCGACCAGTTGAACCTGGCGCGCGGCAAATATGTGCCGATGGCCGAGGCGGCCAAGGGCCACGCACGGTTTTGCGTGGGCACGTATGCGGTGACCTATGACCGCGCGCTGGTCGCGGCGCCCGGCGGCGGGCTGCTCGACGGGCTGCCCGACATGGAAATGCGGTTTGATCCCGATCGGCTGCGCCCAGGCTGGGAGCCGGGCACGCAGATCGCGCTGGGCACGCTGCAGTTCAAGGGCGAACCGTTTGCGCTGTGCGGGCGCGGCGCGCTGATCCGCGCGATCGCGGCGTGGCGCGCGCGCGGGCTGGAACCGATGGTCGGGATCGAGATGGAAGCCTATGTGTTCCAGCGCGATGCCGCCGGCAACTGGGTGCCCTATGATACGCCGGGTTCGTTCGTTTATGGCACCGGGCCGTTTGCCGATCCGGCCGGGCTGGTCGATGCGATCTGGCAGACCGCGCATGACTGCGGCATCCCGATCGAATCGATGAATGCCGAATACGATGCGCCGCAGTTTGAACTGACGCTGCGCTTTGCCGATGCGCTGCGCGCCGCCGACGATGCGTTTCTGTTTCGCCAGATGGCGCGCGAGGTGCTCTATCGCAAAGGCTTCCTGCTGTCGTTTCTGCCCAAGCCGTTTGCCGACAAGAGCGGCAGCGGGCTGCATTTCAACATCAGTTTCCGCGACAGCACCGGCGCCAACGTGTTTGCCGACGATGTGGCGTCGGGCGCGCTGTCGCCCACGATGCGCGGGTGCATCGGCGGCATGCTGCACCATCACGAGGCATTGGCGGCGATCCTGGCGCCGACCACCAACAGCTATGCCCGGCTGCAACCGGCCAGCCTGTCGGGCTATTGGGCCAATTGGGGGATCGACCACCGCAGCGTGACAGTGCGCGTGTCGGCCGAAACCGGGCCGGCGGCGCGGATCGAACACCGCATGGCCGATTGCGCGGCCAGCCCCTATGTCGCGATTGCCGCGCTGTTGCAGGCGGCGCTCGACGGGGTGGAGCACGGCCGCGATCCCGGCGCGCCCGAAACCGATGACGGGCTGGAAACGATCAACACCGATCGCCACACCCCGCACGATCTGGGCGCCGCGCTAAACGCGCTGGAGGCCGATGCCGTGCTGAACGAGGCGCTGGGGGCCGATCTGATCGGCAATTACGTCGCGATCAAGCGCGAGGAACTGCGCATTCTGGCCGACCGTGATGCGGCGGCGCAGATCGATTATTACCTGCCCTATATCTGAAAGACCCGCCATGGATACGCGCATCGACATTGCCGGGCACGCGGTTTCGCCCGATCATTACATCGGCGGCCGGCGGGTCGGTTCGGCGGCCACGTTTGAAACGCGCTGTCCGTTCGACTGGGGCTGGAAACTGGCCGATGTCGCGCGTGGCGATGCCGCCACCGCCGATCTGGCCGTCAGCGCGGCGACCGCGGCGTTTCCCGCCTGGGCGGCACTGAGCGCGGCCGAACGCGGCGCGTACCTGCACCGGCTGGCCGATCTGATCGAGGCCAATGTCGAACGGCTGGCGATGATCGAATGCCTCGACATGGGCATGCTGCTGGAAAGCCTGCGGCTGCGAGTGATCGTGCGCGGGGCGGCCAATTTCCGCAACTATGCCGATCTCGCCACGGCGCATCAGGAACGCGTGTGGTCTTCGCGCGGGACCGCCAACCGGGTGATCCGCCAGCCGGCGGGCCCGTCGCTGATCATCACCCCGTGGAACGCGCCGTTCATGCTGTCGACGTGGAAATGCGCGCCGGCGCTGGCGGCGGGCAATACGGTGATCCTGAAACCGGCCGACTGGTCGCCGCTGTCGGCCTCGGTGCTCGCCGATCTGATCGACGAGGCGGGCTTTCCCGCCGGGGTGTTCAACATCGTCCAGGGGCTGGGCGCGGAACTCGGCAATGCGCTGACCGGCGATGCGCGGATCAAGCGGATCAGCTTTACCGGCAGCGTGCCCACCGCACGGGTGATCGGCCGCGCGGCGGCGGACAATATCGTGCCGTTTACCGCCGAACTGGGCGGCAAATCGCCGCTGCTGGTGTTTGCCGATGCCGACATTGATGCCGCCGCCAAAAAGGCCGCCGGGCAATACGATGACAGCGGCCAGGTGTGCATGGCCGGCACCCGGATCATCGTGCAGGACAGCGTGAAAGACGCCTTTCTCGAACGCTTCCACGCCTATGCCGATGCCCACGTGATGGGCGACAGCCGCGACCCGGCCACGACGATGTCGGCGCTGATCCACCCGGTCCATGCCGAACGGGTGATGGGCTTTATCGACCGCGCGCGCGCCGCCGGCGATACCATCGTGCGCGGCGGCCGCCGCTGGCAGGCCGATGCCAACTGGATCGAACCGACGCTGATCGTGCCGCGCGACAACCAGTCCGAAGTGGTCCAGCACGAAGTGTTCGGCCCGGTGCTGACCTTCCAGACTTTTGCCGACGAGGCGGAAGGGATCGCGCTGGCCAATTCCACCGCCTATGGCCTGTCAGGCATTGTCTATACTGGCAGCGCCGAACGCGCCGAACGCGTCGGCCGCGCGGTGCGCGGCGGCACGGTATGGGTCAACACCTTCCTCGTGCGCGACCTGACCGCGCCGTTTGGCGGGATCGGCATTTCGGGCATCGGCCGCGAAGGCGGCGACTATGCGCTCGATTTCCATTCCGATCTGAAAACGCTGCAAATCCTCGAAGGCAGCGTGGCATAAGTCGGCAAGCGCGTTGACCCGTCTCGTCAGCAGTCCATCCAAACCACTTCGTCATTCCGGACTTGATCCGGAATCCAGCAAGCGTCAGGCGCGGTAGCGTCATTGGCAAAACCATGCTGCCTTGCGGCAGGAATGCTGCCGCATTCGTTATCTGCTGGGTTCCGGATCAAGTCCGGAATGACGAGTCCATGCGAAGGACGACTGGTCTCAAGTCGGCAAGCGCCGCCGCCTAATCCCCGGTCTCCAGCGCATAGAAATCGACGATCGCCGCCCAGGCTTCCTCGGCGGTTTCGACGCGCTGGAACAAGTTGAGGTCGGCCGGGGTGATCAGGCCTTCTTCGGCGATGGCGGCAAAATTGATCACTTTGTCCCAATAGTCGCCGCCGAACAGCAGCACCGGGATCGGCTGCATCTTGCCGGTCTGGATCAGCGTGAGCAGTTCGAAAAATTCGTCAAAAGTGCCAAACCCGCCGGGGAACACCGCCACTGCGCGCGCGCGCAGCAGGAAATGCATCTTGCGCAACGCGAAATAGTGGAACTGGAACGACAAGTGCGGGGTGACCCAGGCATTGGGCTGCTGTTCGTGGCGCAGCGTGATGTTCAGCCCGACGGTTTCGCCGCCCGCCTCGGCCGCGCCGCGATTGGCCGCTTCCATGATCGACGGGCCGCCGCCCGAACAGACCACGAAATGGCGCCGGCCCTGTTCGGTAATCGCCGCCTCGGTGGCCAGCCGCGCCAGTTGCCGCGCCACCTCGTAATAATGCGCCTTGGCCGCCAGCCGTTCGGCCACCGCGCGCGCTTCCGGCGTGGTGGCGGCCTCGATCAGCGCGGCGGCGTGATCGGGCGACGGGATGCGCGCCGAGCCATAGACCACCAGCGTCGAGGCGATCCCCGCTTCATCGAGCAGCAGTTCGGGCTTGAGCAGTTCAAGCTGGAACCGCACCGGGCGCAAATCCTGGCGCAGCAGGAAATCGCTGTCGGCAAACGCCAGCCGATAGGCCGGGTGCTCCTGCTGCGGCGATCCGGCGCCGTGGCCGCTGGCAAAGCCGGCTTCCTGCCCGGCCTGATAGAACCGTTGCCGGTCGAGATTGGCGGGCGGGCGGCGATCCTGGCTCATGAGCGGGCAATCAGCCTTTCTTGAGATGGCGGCGGCCGAGCAGTTCGGCGATCTGCACCGCGTTGAGCGCGGCGCCCTTGCGCAGATTGTCTGACACGCACCACAGCGACAGCCCGCTGTCGACGGTGGGATCTTCGCGCACGCGGCTGACGAAAGTGGCGTAATCGCCGACGCATTCGACCGGGGTGGCGTAGCCGCCGTCTTCGCGCTTGTCGATCAGCATGACCCCGGGGGCTTCGCGCAGGATGTCCTGCGCTTCGCTGGCGCTGATATCTTCGACGAATTCGATGTTCACCGCTTCGGAATGGCCGACGAACACCGGCACCCGCACGCAGGTCGCGCTGACACGGATCTTGGGATCGAGGATTTTCTTGGTTTCGACCACCATTTTCCATTCCTCGCGGGTCGAACCGTCATCGAGGAACACGTCGATATGCGGGATCACGTTGAAGGCGATCTGCTTGGTAAACTTTTTGGGATCGGCCTGATCGCCGACAAAAATGCCGCGCGATTGTTCGAACAGTTCGTCCATCCCTTCCTTGCCGGCGCCCGATACCGACTGGTAGGTCGCCACCACCACGCGGCGGATGCGCGCGCGGTCGTGCAGGGGTTTGAGCGCGACCACCAGTTGCGCGGTCGAACAGTTGGGATTGGCGATGATGTTGCGCGCGCGATAGCCGTCGATCGCTTCGGGGTTCACCTCGGGCACGATCAGCGGGACATCGGGGTCCATGCGATAGAGCGAGGAATTGTCGATCACCACGCAGCCCGCCGCCGCCGCGCGCGGGGCGTGCAGCTTGGTCGGGCCCGACCCGGCGGCGAACAGCGCGATGTCCCACCCGGCAAAATCGAAATGATCGAGATTGCCGACGCGCAGCATCTGCCCGGTTTCTCCAAATTCGATCTCGGTCCCTTGCGAGCGCGAGCTGGCCAGTGCGGCCACTTCGTCGATCGGAAACGACCGTTCAGCCAGGATATTGAGCATTTCGCGCCCGACATTGCCGGTCGCGCCGACCACTGCCACCCGGTAACCCATAACGCCAATCTCCTTATTTGCCGCCCGGGCCGACGCCGTGGCGTTCGAGGAAGTCGAACACCGCATCGTACAGGTGCAGGCTGATCTTTGGCCCGCCGATACCATGCGTCTGGCCGGGGTACAGCATCATTGCAAACGGCACCGCATGCGCCTGCAGGCTGGCGACCAGCGCGGTGGTATTGTCGAGCACGACATTGTCATCGGCCATGCCGTGGATCACCAGCAGCGGATCGGCAATGCGCGGCGCATCGATCAGCGCCCCGGCGCGATCATAGACCCCGCCCGGCGCCTTGGGATCGCCGAGATAGCGCTCGGTATAGGCGGTGTCATAAAGCTCCCACCGCGTGACCGGCGCCACCGCGATGCCGGCGGCCCATTCGTGCGGGTGCGCCTGAAGCATCTTGAGCGTCATGTACCCGCCATAGGACCAGCCGAACGTGGCAATCCGCGCCGGATCGACATAGTCCTGCGCCTTGAGCCAGCGCGTGCCGGCCAATTGGTCTTCGACTTCGACCGAGCCCATCGCGTGCCAGATCTGGCTTTCAAACGCGACGCCGCGATTGGCCGACCCGCGATTGTCGATGGCAAACCAGATATAGCCTTTGGCGACCACCGCCTGCGCCAGCGCATTCTGCCAGCCGCGCCGCACCACTTGGGCGGTGGGCCCGCCATAGTGATAGGTAAACACCGGATAGCGCTTGCCCGGCTCCAGCACCGGGGTGATCATCATCCAGTGCAGATCGCTGCCATCGGCGGCCTTGATCGTGCCGAACCTGGCCGGGCGATGCGCCGCCAGATAGGGGGCATAGGGATGCGTGCCCTCGATGCGGTTTTCCTCGATCCACGCCACGCGCTTGCCGGCGGCATCGGCGAGATAGGATTGCGGCGGCTGGGCATCGGCGCTGCGCGTGACGATCAGCGTGGTGCCGCGCGCGTCGGCGGCGGCATGGTTGTCATAGGCGGGATCGCCCAGCGGGGTCAGCGCATCGGGGTGTGCCAGATCGAGCGCATAGATCTGCCCCGCCAGCACATCGTCGCGGTTGCCGGTCAGCACCACCCGGTCGGCCTTTTCATCGACCGCGACGAGGCTGGCCACTTCCCACGCGCCGCGGGTCAACTGGCGCCACTGGCCATCGCGGAAGTGATAGAGGTGCCCGTGGCCATCGCGTTCGGACCACCACACCAGGCTGCCATCGTGCAAAAAGCGATAGTTGTCCGACAGGTTGATCCAGCTGTTCGGCGCGGCCTGTTCGGAAAACAGCACGTGCGCAGCGCCGGTGGCGGGATCGACCGCCAGCATGTCGAGCCGATCCTGCGCGCGGTTGAGTCGCTGGACATAGAGCGTCTTGCCATCGTGCGCCCAATCGACCCGCGCCAGATAGATATCGGGATCGGGCCCCAGATCGACATTGACGCGGGTCTGGCCGTCGGTGGAGATCACCGCCAGCGAGACATGGGCATTGGCGGTGCCGGCGGCGGGATAGCGCTGCTGCGTCACGCTGGTAGCGCCGGCGCCGATCGCCGCGCGGGTGACCAGCCCGACCCCGGCATCGTCATAGCGTTCGACTGCCAGCCGGGTTTCATCGGGCGCCCACCAGTATCCGGCAAAGCGGTGCAGTTCTTCCTGGGCGATGAATTCGGCCTCGCCCCAATGCACGTCGGCGCCGGTTTCGGCCGGGGTGATCGCCAGCGCGGCGCCGTTGGCGGTGGTCACCCACAGCCGCCGGTCGCGCACGAAGGCGATCAGCCGCCCCTTTGGCCCGAGCGAGGGGTTGAGCACTTCGCCGCCGTGCGCGGCCGACACCGGTTCGACTTTGCCGGCATCGCGCCCGGCGACATGGGCAAGGAACAGCTGGCCATCGACCGGGACCAGCACGCTTTGCGAATCCGCCGCCCAGTCATAGCTGACGATCCCCTTGAGCCCGCCGATGCGCTGGCGTTCGCGGTTCATCTTTTCGGTTTCGGACAAGTCGTGGCCCGATGCCAGCCGCGCCGAATCGACCAGCATGCGCCAGCCGCCGCCGTGGCGGTCAAACCCCCACAAGTCATAGCGTTCGCGATCATCGGCGCGGTTGCGCAGCATGGTGACAAACCGGCCATCGGGCGACAGCCGCACCCCGCGCGGCGCCGGCCCGGTGATCGACGGGCTGGCAAACACGCGCTCCAGGGTCAACCGTTCGGGGGTCGGCGCAGTCGGCGGCACGGCGGTCTCCTTGGCAAAGGTGGGGGTGGCGGCGCCGGCGCCAAGCAGCGCGGCACACAGCAGGATCAGGATCGGGCGCATGGGATCAGGGGCACTCGCGAGACAAGGACAGGCACAACAACGAAAAAAGCGCTCCGGCGGATCGCCGGAACGCCTTTTCGACACAGTTCGCGATCAGCGCAAGCGCTGATCGCCTGCCCGCTGGTTCAGCCTTCGTTGCTGCGCACGTCGCGACGTTCGGCGATACGCGCCGATTTGCCGCGGCGGCCGCGCAGATAATAGAGCTTGGCACGGCGCACGACACCGCGGCGCACCACGGTGATCGAATCGATGTTGGGCGAATAGAGCGGGAATACGCGTTCGACGCCTTCGCCGAACGAGATCTTGCGCACGGTAAAGTTCGAGCCGAGGCCGCGGTTCGACCGCGCGATCACCACGCCTTCATAGGCCTGGACGCGGGTGCGTTCGCCTTCGACCACGCGCACGCCAACGCGCACGGTATCGCCGGCGCGGAAATCGGGGATGTCCTTCTTCGCCTTGAATTCGGCGATGGCTTCAGCTTCAAGCTGCTGAATCAGGTTCATTTTTGTCATCCGTCACAACACGCTGCGCGCCAGAGGCAGACTGGACCCGAACGCCGGTGTGGCGTTCCCAAAGGTCCGGCCTGCGTAGCCGGGTATGATCTTCTGCCATGGCGCGACGCCATGCAGCGATCTTCGCATGATCCCCCGATCGCAGCACTTCAGGGATCGTGCGCCCTTCCCATGCAATGGGCCGGGTATAGTGCGGATATTCAAGGAGACCGTTCTCGAACGATTCCTCGCACCCGCTGGAAGCCGCGCCCATTACGCCGGGAAGCAGCCGAATGCAAGCATCGAGCAGCATCAGCGCGGCACATTCGCCGCCCGACAGCACGATATCGCCCACCGCAACTTCCTCCACGTCGCGCCCGGCGAAAATCCGCTCGTCAAATCCTTCAAACCGGCCGCACAGCACGGTCACCCCCGGCCCCGCCGCCAGTTCACGCACCCGCGCCTGGCTCAGCGGGCGCCCGCGCGGGGTCATCGCCAGCACCGGCGCCGCCGGCTGCAGCGCGCGCGCATGATCGATCGCGCGCGCCAGCACATCGACCTTCAACACCATCCCCGCCCCGCCGCCGGCCGGGGTGTCATCAACAGTGCGGTGCCTGTCTTGCGCGAAATCGCGGATCTGCACGGCATCGAGCGACCATTTGCCTTCTTCAAGCGCGCGGCCCGCCAGACTGTGCCCCAAGGGTCCGGGGAACATTTGCGGATAGAGCGTGAGGATGGTGGCGGCGAAGGTCATGCGGGTATGGCCGTGCTGACGCGCAGGCCCAGGTCATTGAACCAAGCAAATTCGCAAAACCCGCGACTATCCCGATTCACCCCAACCCGGTCCCAATTCACCCCACCTCCGTTCGTCCTGAGCCTGTCGAAGGACGCACGCTCACGTGTGGCTTGGCGCCTCTTTTCAGTGCGTGGGGCGAGCGTATGCGCGCATCCTTCGACAGGCTCAGGATGAGCGGGGGCGGGGGTGTTTCTGTTGTCGGGCAAGAGCTGTCGCCGTGGCCCGCCCAGCGGCCTAACCCCCATCCCCTCGCCTGAACGAGAGGAAACTGGCGGCATTGCCCTTCGCTGGCGGCAGACTGCCATCAGCCGCATCAATCCGCCGCCCAGACGGCGGCGATCACCAGCCGTTCGCGGTCCCATTCGGGCACCGCTTCGGGGCGCATCGGCACCATGAACGTCTTGCCATCCGGGCGGCGGATTTCGATCACGTCGCCCGCGCCGAAATTGTCGATGGCGATGCAGGTGCCCAGCGCCGCACCTGTATCGCTGATCGCCGGCAGGCCGATCAGATCGGCGTGGTAATATTCGTCCGCCGGCAGCGGCGGCAGCGCGCTGCGCGGTACGGTCAAGGCCGTGCCGCGCAGCCGTTCGGCCGCGGTGCGATCGGCGATTTCGGCAAAGCGCGCGATCGCGCCGCCCTTGCCGTCATCGCGCAGCGTGGTCAGCGTCAGCGCGCCGGCATTGAACGCCTTGTGGCGCTTCAACGCGGGCACGCCGTCGCCAAACAGTTTCAGCCGCACCTCGCCGGCCACCCCATGCGCGCCGGCAATGGCGGCAAGCGTGACCGGCCGGTCGGCGTCCAAGGATCAGGCTTCCGCCGGTGCGGCAGCGGCTTCGGCAGCAGCAGCAGCCTTGGCAGCCTTGTCTTCGGCGCGTTCGGCGGCCTTCTTGCCGGGAACGCCCTGCTTGGGGTTGTTGGTGGGGGCGCGTTCCTTGATCCCGGCCTTGTCGAGCATGCGCGCGACGCGGTCGGTCGGCTGCGCACCGACGCCCAGCCAGTACTTCACGCGGTCTTCGACCAGACGCACGCGGTTGGCATCATCCTTGGCCAGCAGCGGGTTGTAGGTGCCGACCTGTTCGAGATACTTGCCGTCGCGCGGGGCGCGGCTGTTCGAGACGACAACCTTGTAATAGGGGCGCTTCTTCGAACCGCCGCGCGACAGACGCATGGAAACCGACATCAATTCATCCTTTCATCACTATTCTTGAAATCAAACACCAAAATCAATCATTTGCGCTTCAACAGGTCGGCCAGATTGGGCGGCAGATTGCCCAGCCCCGGCAGCTTTGGCGCGGCGCCGCCGCCCATGCCGCCCAGGCCGCCAAGCCCGCCCGGCCCCATCTGTTGATCAAGCCCCGGCATCGCCGCGCCCATGCCGCCCTTGCCGAACAGCGCGGCCAGTCCCTTGAGCCCGCCCATCTTGCGGATCTGCTTCATCGCGCGCGCCATTTCCTGGTGCATCTTGATGATCTTGTTCACATCCTGGACTTGCGTGCCCGATCCTTTGGCAATGCGGATCTTGCGCTTGGCATTGAGCAGCTCGGGCTTGGTGCGTTCCTTGGGCGTCATCGAGCCGATGATCGCGTCCATGTGGACCAGCACTTTGTCGTCCATGCCCGAATTGGCCATGGCCTGCTTGGCCTTCTTCATCCCCGGCATCATGCCCGCGAGCGCGCCCAATCCGCCCATGCGCTGCATCTGGCGCAGTTGCGTGCGCAGATCGTTCATGTCGAATTCGCCCTTGGCCATGCGCTGGGCGAGCCGGTCGGCCTCGTCCGCGCTGACCGCCGCCGCCGCCTTTTCGACGATCGAGACGATATCGCCCATGCCGAGGATGCGCCCGGCGACCCGCTGCGGATCGAACGCTTCGATCGCATCGAGCTTTTCGCCGGTGCCGGCAAATTTGATCGGCGCGCCGGTCACCGCGCGCATCGACAGCGCCGCACCGCCGCGCGCATCGCCGTCCATGCGGGTCAGCACCACGCCCGACAGCGGCACATGCGCGGCAAAGTTCTGCGCCACGTTGACCGCGTCCTGCCCGGTCAGCGAATCGACCACCAACAGCGTTTCGCGCGGGGTGGCAATCGCGCTGACCGCCTGCATTTCGGCCATCAGCGCATCATCGACATGCAGCCGGCCGGCGGTATCGAGCATCAGCACGTCGACCGCCTGCAACCGCGCGGCATGGATCGCGCGGGTGGCAATTTCGGTCGGTTGCTGGCCGGGTATGATCGGCAGAGTCGCCACGCCGACCTGGCTGCCGAGCACCGCCAACTGTTCCTGCGCCGCCGGACGATTGACGTCGAGCGAGGCCATCAGCACTTTCTTGCCCTGCTTTTCCTTGAGCAGGCGGGCGATTTTCGCAGTGCTGGTGGTCTTGCCGCTGCCTTGCAGGCCGACCATCATCACCACCACCGGCGGCGCCGCGGCAAGATCGAGCTCGGCGGTGCCGCCGCCGAGCATGTCGGTCAGCGCATCGTGGACGATCTTGACCACTTGCTGCCCGGGAGTGACCGACCGCAGCACTTGCTGCCCGATCGCCGCCTCGGTCACCTGATCGACAAACCGGCGCACCACCGGCAGCGCCACATCGGCCTCGAGCAAGGCGACGCGCACTTCGCGCATCGCGCCGCGCACGTCGTCTTCGGACAGCGCCCCACGGCCGCGCAAGCGGTCAAACACCCCGCTCAGCCGATCTGACAGACTATCGAACACTTTGCGCGCTCCTGGCCAAAACAACGGCCTTGTGAAAAAACGCCAAAAACGCCGGTGGGCGAAACCTCGCCGACCAGCGTTCATGCATTTCCGCCACAACAGCCGAAAGCGAATCTCGTGCGCACAGGGCCCAACGGCCCCGACGCGGGTCGCGCCATAGGCCCGGGCAGGCGATTTGGCAAGCGCAACAAGGCCCCCGCCGGCTTTGCAGATGTTTAACCGGAATTTCAGCAAATTGCCTTATCGCCGAAGGTCAACACCATGCGACGAAAGGCAAAGCGACAGCCGCGATGATTGGCCAAGGCATCCTGCGCAAGTCTGCCGAAACGCCGCCAGCCATGGCGGCGCAGGCTGGCGCTGTGCCCGGGGCCAAGCCTGCTGCCGACCGCCGCGACACCCGCGCCGAACGCGATGTTGTCGCGATCGGGGTGATCCTCGCCGCCGCGATCCTGTTTGTCGGCACCGGATCATCGGTCTTGACGCATGCCGTGCGCCACATGGTCTATGGCGAAGCGGGCGCCGACGCGCTGCTGACCAATGCGCTGCTGCTCAATATCGCGCTGATCATCTTTGGCTGGCGCCGCTATGTCGATCTGGTCAACGAAGTTGCCGCGCGGCGCGAGGCCGAACAGGCGGCGCTGCGGCTGGCCGAGATCGATCCGCTGACCGGGCTGCTCAACCGTCGCAGCTTTGACGCCCGCTTGCACGAGCTCGCCGGGCAGAGCGCGGCATCGGGCGGCAGCCTGCTGCTCATGCTGATCGATCTCGACCGGTTCAAACTGGCCAATGACGCGCACGGCCATCAGGCCGGCGACGCGGTGCTGATCGAAACCGCGCGGCGCACCGGGGCGATGCTGCCCGGCAATGCCGCGTTTGCCCGGCTGGGCGGCGACGAATTTGCCGCAGCGGTGGTCTTTGCGCCGCAGATCGATGCGCGCGATTTCAGCACCCGGCTGGCCAGCGCGATCGGCGATGCGATCGCGCTGCCGGTGCATTGCGCCGATCAGACCGTGGTTACCAGCGCCTCGATCGGGCTCGCCTGCGCCCAGGCCGGCGATGACCAACCGCTGAGCGCATTGACCGCGATGCTGATGCACCAGGCCGATCTGGCGATGTATGAGGCCAAACGGGGCGGGCGCTGCCGGCAATGCTGGTTCGAACCCGGGATCGAGGCAACCATTCGCGAACGCAGCCGGCTGGAACAGGCGATCCGCAGCGGTCTGCGCCGCGGCGAATTCCGCCCTTATTACGAAAAGCAGATCGATCTGGCGACCGGCGCGATCATCGGGCTGGAAATGCTGGCGCGCTGGCATTCGCCCGAACGCGGCGTGGTGCCGCCCGATGTGTTCGTGCCGGTGGCAGAAGCGATGGGGGTGATGCCCGCGCTGTCCGAAGCGCTGATCCGCCAGGCGCTGAGCGATGCGCGCGACTGGGCGCCGCACTTGTCGCTGGCGATCAACATTTCGCCGGTGCAATTGCGCGATCCGTGGTTTGCCCAGCGCCTGCTCAAGCTGCTGATCGAGGCGCAGATGCCGCCGCACCGGCTGGATATCGAAGTGACCGAACAGTGCCTCGCTGAAGATCTGCCACAAGTGCTGACCCAGATCACCTCGCTGCGCAACCAGGGCGTGCGGATCAGCCTCGATGATTTCGGCCACAGCACATCAAGCCTGGCGCATTTGCGCACGCTGCCGTTTGACCGCATCAAGATCGATCGCAATTTCATCGCCGACCTTGGCCACAGCAGCGACAGCGCGGCGATGGTCGAAGCGATCAGCGCGCTCGGGCGCGGGATGAACCTGCCGATTACCGCCGAGGGAATCGAAAACGACGCGATCCTGACCGAATTGCGCCGGCTCGGCAGCTTCCAGGGCCAGGGTTATCTCTATGGCCGGCCGCTGAGCGGCGCCGACATGCGGCACGAACTGGCCAGCGCCGGCTTGCTGGCGGCCACCCCGGCCCGCCCGGCGGCGCCCGACGAGGCAGCCCAGCGCGCCTGATCCCCGGCGTTGCCGATCATCCTGCAAACAGACCCGCAACGCCCCGGGGGGTGGGCGCTGCGGGTCCGGCTCCTCCCCGGGAACCTCGCGGAAAGTATCCGCCAATGGTGGCGTCAGCGGCCGAGCGCGCTGCCCAAGCGGTGATAGAGGTTGGAAAACTTGATCGATTCGGGCGAATCCTCGATCTGGCGCAGATGGCTCAGCACCGCTTCGCGGATCAGCTTGAAATCTTCGGTCGAAAGCACCGCACGGGCGCGTTGGGGTTCTGCCATGATACGTTCTCCTTCGGTTCAGGCTGCGAATTGGTTCATCGTGTTGTGCGCGCCGCCGGCCTTGAGCGCGGCGTCGCCGGCGAAATATTCCTTGTGATCATCGCCGATGTCCGACCCGGCCATGTTCTGGTGCTTGACGCAGGCGATGCCCTGGCGGATTTCCTGCCGCTGGACATTGCGGACATAGCCCAGCATGCCCTGATCGCCGAAGTATTCGCGCGCCAGATTGTCGGTGCTGAGCGCGGCGGTGTGATAGGTCGGCAGCGTGATCAGGTGGTGGAAAATCCCCGCCTCGCGCGCGGCATCGCACTGGAAGGTGCGGATGCGCTCGTCGGCTTCGTCGGCCAGTTCGGTGCCGTCATAGTCCACGCTCATCAGCCGCGCCCGGTCATAGGCGGCCATGTCGCGCCCTTGCGCACTCCACGCATCAAAGACCTGCTGGCGGAAATTGAGCGTCCAGTTGAAGCTGGGCGAATTGTTGTAGACCAGCTTGGCATGGGGCACCACTTCGCGGATGCGGTTCACCATCCCGGCGATCTGGCCGATGTGCGGCTTTTCGGTTTCGATCCACAGCAAGTCGGCGCCGTGTTGCAGACTCGTGATGCAATCGAGCACGCAGCGGTCCTCGCCGGTGCCGGGGCGGAACTGGAACAGGTTTGAAGGCAGCCGCTTGGGCCGCAGCAATTGCCCGTCGCGCGCGATCAGCACATCGCCGTGGCCCAGCGCCGCCGGATCGACCGGGTCGCAATCGAGAAAGCCGTTGTACTGATCGGCAATATCGCCCGGGGTGCGGCTATAGGCGATCTGCTTGGTCAGCCCCGCCCCCAGCGAATCGGTGCGCGCGACGATCACCCCGTCATCGACCCCGAGTTCGAGGAAGGCATAGCGCACCGCGCGGATCTTGGCCAAAAAGTCCTCGTGCGGAACGGTCACTTTGCCGTCCTGATGGCCGCACTGCTTTTCATCGGAGACCTGGTTTTCGATCTGGATGCAGCAGGCGCCGGCCTCGATGAATTTCTTGGCGAGCAGATACGTCGCTTCGGCATTGCCGAAACCGGCATCGATATCGGCGATGATCGGCACGACATGAGTCTGGAACTCGTCGATCTTGTGCAGCAGGCGGTGGGTATTGACCGCATCGCCCGCTGCCTTGGCCGCATCAAGCTCGCGGAACAGCCCGCCCAGCTCGCGCGCATCGGCCTGGCGCAGGAACGTGTAGAGCTCTTCGATCAGCGCCGGCACGCTGGTCTTTTCGTGCATCGACTGATCGGGCAGCGGGCCGAATTCGCTGCGCAGCGCGGCAACCATCCAGCCCGACAGATAGAGATAGCGGCCCTTGGTGCTGCCGAAATGCTTCTTGATCGAAATCAGCTTCTGCTGGCCGATGAAGCCGTGCCAGCAGCCGAGCGACTGGGTGTATTGCGCCGGATCGGCATCATAGGCGGCCATGTCGGCGCGCATGATCCGCGCGGTATAGCGGGCAATGTCCAGCCCGGTGCGAAACCGGTTCTGCAAACGCATCCGCGCGGCGGCTTCGGCGGTTACTCCGTCCCAGGTCTGGCCATGGGTGGTGATCGCCCGGCGCGTTTCGGTGATGGTCTGCGAATAAGTCATTGTCGTCATTCCTGATCGTGTGGAGCGCGCCGCCACGGGCTGCGCTGCACCCGCGCTATCGCAGCGCACCACGCGCGAACAGGGCTGGCGAAGTCTTGTTGTCAAACTTTACAAAATATGTTTGTACAGTTGTAAAGACCTGTACGGAGCCCGCCATGGCCGACACCCGCCCGCTGTTTCTGGGCCCGCGCATCAAACGGCTGCGCCGCGAACTGGGGCTGACCCAGGCGGCGATGGCCGAAGATCTGGCGATCTCGCCCAGCTATGTCGCGCTGATCGAGCGCAACCAGCGCCCGCTGACCGCCGATCTGCTGCTGCGGCTGGCGCGCAGTTACAAGCTCGACATGAGCGAGCTTGCCGCCGACGAACGCGATGACTATGCGCGGCGGCTGGCGGCGATGCTGCACGATCCGATCTTTGCCGAAATCGACCTGACCGCGCTCGAAATCGCCGATATCGCCACCAGCTTTCCCGGCGTGGCCGAAGCGATGCTGCGCCTGCACGGCGCCTATGTGCGCGAACAGCAGGCGCTGGCGGGTTTGCGTGAAGGTGCCGGGCCCGATCCCGCCGGCGATGCGATCGGCCAGGTGCGGCGCTTCATCGCCGCCGCGCGCAACCATTTTCCCGCGATCGACGCGCGCGCCGAGGCGCTGGCCGACGAGATTGCCCGCGCCGGGGGGCAGAGCGAATGGCTGCGCGAACAGGGTCTGCGCGTCCGGTTCCTGCCCGCCGAAGTGATGATGGGCGCCTTGCGCCGCCACGACCGCCATGGCGATCAATTGCTGCTCGATGACAGCCTGAGCGCGACCGGGCGGCAGTGGCAGATCGCGCTGCACATCGCCTATGCCGCGCTGCGCGGCGAAATCGCCGCCGCCGCGCGCGAGGCCGCGCTGGTCGGGCCGACCGCCGCCGAACTGGTGCGCCGCGCGCTGGCTGGTTATGCGGCATCGGCGCTGATCATGCCCTATGACCGGTTTGCCCGCGCGGTCGAAGCGCGCGGCTATGACATCGAGGCGCTGGCCGGGCTGTTCGGCGCCAGCTTCGAACAAGTCGCGCACCGGTTGACCACGCTGGGGCGGCCGGGCCAGGCCGGGGTGCCGTTCTTTTTCATCCGCGTCGATGCCGCCGGCAATGTCTCGAAGCGGCTCGATGGCGCAGGGTTTCCGTTTGCCGCGCATGGCGGTGGCTGCCCCTTGTGGGTGTTGCACCAGGCGTTTCGCCGGCCAGGCGAAGTGCTCACGCAATGGCTCGATCTGCCCGATGGTCAGCGCTTCTTTTCGATCGTGCGCACGGTCACTTCGGGCGGCGGCGCGCATGACCGGCCGCAAGTGGTGCGCGCGATCGCGCTCGCCTGCGCGGCGGATCAGGCGCACCGGCTGGTCTATGCGCGCGGATCGGCCGAACCGCCGCAGGCCACGCCGATCGGCATGACCTGCCGGCTGTGCAACCGCGCCGATTGCACCGCGCGCGCCGAACCGCCGCTGGGTCGCGGCATCCTGCCCGACGATCATCGTCGCACCGCCGCCCCGTTTGCCTTTGCCGAAAGCTGATCGGGCGGGTATCGGCGCAATCGCATCCGATTCCGCACACGGGGCCTGCCGCATTGTCCACGATCATTCCCCTTGCCGATGTTGCCACCGATCTGATCGAGGCGCTGCTCGATGCCGCGTTCGAACCCGAACGGCGCCAGCGCACCGCCTATCGCCTGCGCGACGGGGTCGACTGGCTGCCCGGCCTGTCGTTCGCCGCGCTCGACGAAGACGAGCATCTGGCCGGCACGATCCAGTGCTGGCCGGTCGCGCTGACCGATCCGGCGGGGCGGCGCCATCCGCTGATCCTGGTCGGCCCGGTGGCGGTGATGCCGACGCAGCAGGGGCGCGGGTTTGGCCAGGCGCTGGTCACCGCCGCGCTCGGCGCGATCGACCCGCGCGCGGCGCTGCCGCAAGTGATGATCGGCGATCCCGAATATTACGGCCGCTTTTTCGGCTTTGCCAATACCCACACCGCCGGCTGGACGCTGCCCGGGCCGTTTGACCCGCGCCGCCTGCTGTGCCGTACCGCCAATCCGGCAGTGCTGCCGCGCGAGGGTGAGCTGGGCCCTTGGCGCGGCTGATCCGATCTGGCAGCTATGGCGCACCGTGCCCTATCAACCGCCCCCTGACCTTGCCGCGCTCGATCTGCCGGCGATCGCCGCCGAAATCGCCGCGCGGCGGCTGCCGCCGGTCGATCGCTGGAACCCGGCGCAGCGCGGCGACAGCCTGATGCGGATCGCCGCCGATGGCACGTGGTTTCACGATGGCGGCCCGATCACCCGCCCGGCGATGGTGCGCGCCTTTGCCAGCTTGCTGCGGCGCGAGCCCGATGGCCGGCACGTGCTGGTTACCCCTGACGAACTGCAGACGATCGCGGTCGACGATGCCGCGTTCATCGCCACCGACATGGTCGTGCGCTACGATTCCGCCGGGCGCCCGGTGCTGGCCTTTCGGCTCAACACCGATGATCTCGTGCTGGCCGGGCCCGACCACCCGTTGCGCGTGGCGGGCAGCGCGGACTGTCCGGCGTTCTATCTGGCGGTGCGCCACGGCACCGAGGCGCGGCTGAACCGCAGCACTTATGCGCAATTGATCGACCATGCGCTGACGGTGTCATCGCCCGAGGCGCTCGCGGTGGACAGCGCCGGGGCGCGCTTTGCGCTGGTGCCGGCATGACCGACGCGCTGTTCGACCGGCTCTCGGCGCTGCTGCGCGCGGGCCATGCCCACCCTTCCCCGCCGCCGTGGCGCGACTGGCGGCCCGATGATCTGCCAGCGCTGCGCCCGGCGGCGGTGCTGATCGCGGTGACCGATCGCCCCGGCCATCCCCACGGCCCCGGCGTGCTGATGATCCAGCGCCCGACGACGATGCGCGCGCACCCCGGCCAGGCGGCGTTTCCCGGCGGCAAGATCGACGGCGATGAAACCCCGGTCGAAGCCGCGCTGCGCGAGGCGCACGAAGAGCTCGGCATCGACCCGGCGCAAGTGCGCGTGGTCGGCACCAGCGACCGCTTTGCCACCGGCACCGGCTATGACATCACCCCGGTGATCGCGGTGGTGCCGGGATCGATCGGCGTCACCCCCAATCCCGGCGAAGTGGCGCAATGGTTCGAACCGCCGTTCGGCTATATCCTCGCCCCCGCCAACCACCACGCCAAACAGGCCGAATGGCAGGGCAAACGCGGGCGCTATGTCGAAATCCTGTGGCAGGGGCACCGCATCTGGGGCGTGACCGGGGCGATCATCGCCAATCTGGCGCACCGCATCGCCTGGGACAGCGCGGCATGACCACGCTGCCCGCCGCACCATGGACGCAGCGCGCCGATCTCGCCGCGCTGGTCTCCGCGCTCGATCCCACAGCGCAAGGGCTGTGCCGCTGGGTCGGCGGCGCGGTGCGCGACACGCTGATGGGCTTGCCGGTCAAGGATATCGACATGGCCACCAGCCTGCGGCCCGAGGCGGTGATCGAGCGGCTGAAGGGGGCCGGGATCACCGTGGTGCCGACCGGGCTTGCCCATGGCACGGTCACCGCCGTGCTGGCGCAGGGGCCGGTCGAAGTGACCACTTTGCGCCACGATGTCGCCACCGACGGGCGCCATGCCACCGTGGCCTTTTGCGACGACTGGCGCGAAGATGCGGCGCGGCGCGATTTTACCATCAACGCGCTCTATGCCGATGCGCGCGATCTGACGATCAGCGATTTCTTTGGCGGGCGCGACGATCTGGCCGCGCGCCGGGTGCGCTTCATCGGCGATGCCGGCGCGCGGATTCGCGAGGATTACTTGCGCATCCTGCGCTATTTCCGCTTTCACGCGCGGTTTGGCAGCGAACCCGCCGATGGTGCCGCGCAAGCCGCCTGCGCCGAACTCGCCGCCGGCCTCAAAGGGCTGTCACGCGAACGCATCGCCAGCGAGCTGTTGCAGATCCTGTCCCTGCCCGACCCTGCCCCCACCATGGCGACAATGGCCCGCCTCGGCGTGCTGGCGCAGATCCTGCCCGAAGCCGACCCCGCCCCGCTGCCCGCGCTGATCGCCACCGAAGCGCGCGCCGCCGCCGCGCCCGATCCGCTGCGCCGGCTGGCAGCGATGATCCCCGCCGACCCGGCGCTGGCCGAAACGATCGCCGCGCGCCTGCGCCTTGCCAATGCGCAGCGCAAACATCTCGCGCTGATCACCGCGCGCCAGCCCGGCGATGCCGCCGATCCGCGCGCGCTGGCCTATCACCACGGACCCGAAGCCGCGCGCGACCGCCTGCTGCTAACCGGCGCGCTGCCCACCGCGCTCGACCACTGGGCGGTGCCGACCTTCCCGCTCAAGGGCGGCACGATCGTCGCGCGCGGCCTCGCCACCGGCCCCGACGTCGCCCGCATCCTGCGCACGGTAGAAGCCCGCTGGATCGCCGAAGGCTTCCCCGACGCCACCCGCGTCGAAACCCTGCTGACCGAGGCCACCCAACCCGGCAGCACCTAGCGAATCCACAATCCTCCCCGGCACGGGGAGGATCAAGACAATCGACCAAGTATTTGAACCAAAAGAAGTCCGTTCATCCTGAGCCTGTCGAAGGATGCGCGCTGACGCCAGCCCCACGCGCAAAAAAAGCATGCAAACTCAGCCGTTTGCGCGCATCCTTCGACAGGCTCAGGATGAGCGGAGTTGGAATTTTTATCATTCCCGGATCACTGCGACCCCGCCCAACGGCCCGCCCGCATCAATTGCCGCGCATCAAACCCGGCATCACCGCCTGGATGGTATCCACCGGCACCGCAAAGCCGATCCCCGCCGACGCGCCCGAGGGGCTGTAGATCGCGGTATTCATGCCGATCAGCCGGCCGCTCGAATCGAGCAGCGGGCCGCCCGAATTGCCGGGGTTGATCGCCGCATCGGTCTGGATCAGGTGTTCGACCGTGGCGCCGCCATCGGGTTCGCGCAGCGCGCGGTTGAGCGCAGAGACGATGCCGGTGGTCAGCGTCCAGTCCAGCCCGAACGGATTGCCGATCGCAAACACCCGCTGCCCCACCCGCAGATCGTGGCTGGTACCGATCGGGATCGGCGGCGGGCGACGGAACGCCACGCCGATCTTGAGCACGGCGATATCGTGTTCGGGGCTGGCCCCGGTCAGCGTGGCGCGAAACTGGCGGCCATCGGCGAGCCGGATGGTCGCCTGCGACGCGCCCTGAATCACGTGGAAATTGGTCAGCACATGGCCGGCATCGTCCCAGATGATGCCCGAACCGGTGCCGCGCGGCACCGCATAGACATTCTGCGTCCACGCATCCTGCACCAGTTGCGCGGTCGAAATCGACACCACCGACCCGCGCGCGTTTTCAAACAGGCGGATCGTCGCGCGTTCGTCGGCGGCCAGATCGCCGCGCGGGGTCACCGTGCGCGCGCCGGGTGCATCGTTGCCCAGCCAGTCATTCACTTGCGGCAGCGCCTGCCACAGCAGCATCAGCGCGGCGAGGCACAGCGCAGTGATCACCACCAGTCCGGTGCCGGCAGGGGCGCGCGGTGGGCGGTTCATCGCGCGCTGTCCGTGGCCGGGCCTTTCCACGTGCGGCGCTCTTCGGCGGCGCGCAGCACTTCATAGGCCAGTTGCAAACGCTGGAATTCCTGCGCGGCGGCGGCATCGCCGGGGCGCACATCGGGGTGGACCAGCTTGGCGCGGGTGCGCCAGGCGCGGCGGACGCTGTCGAAATCGGCATCGGCGTCCAATTCGAACACCGCCAGCGCGCGCATTTCATCGCGGCTGCGGGTGCCGTCGCCCGGCCCGCCCCATTGCGCCCACGAGGCCTGCGAATAGCCCGAGGCATCGCGCGATTCCTCGCGTTCGCGCGCGGCGGCCTCTTCCTTGTCGAGTCCTTCGAAATAGTTCCACCGCGCGTTGTATTCGGCGGCGTGCGCGGTGCAGAAATACCACCGTTCGGGGGTATTGGGCGATTTCGGCGCGGGGCAATCGCCCGGCTGATCGCACCCGGCGCGGTCGCACATGCGCACCGGCTTGGCCTCGCGCCCGCTGCCATAGCCGCGCCAGCGCGGAAAACCCCAGTCGTTTGATCGTGAATGGCGCGCCATGCCCCGATCCAAGCCAAAGACCGCGACAAAGGTCAAGCCATTACCCTGGGCAAATGGTCGCCAGCGGCGATCGCTTGACAAGCATCGCCCCGCCGCCAAATTCGCCCGGAACAAGCCGTGGCACTGCGGCAACGGGGGAAACCGATGCGGCTGGGCACATGCTATTATCCCGAACACTGGGACGAAGCGCGGTGGGCCGATGATGCCGCGCGGATGGCGGCGGCGGGCCTGACGCGGGTGCGCATCGCCGAATTCGCGTGGAGCCGGATCGAGCCGGAGCCGGGGCGGTTTGATTGGGGCTGGCTCGATCGTGCGATCGGCGTGCTGCACGATGCCGGGCTGGGCGTGATCTTGTGCACGCCCAGCGCGACGCCGCCGAAATGGCTGGTCGATGCCATGCCCGACATGCTGGCGCACGATCGCGAGGGCCGCCCGCGCGGGTTCGGTTCGCGCCGGCACTATTGCTTCAGCCACGCCGGCTATCGCGCGCAGGCAGTGCGGATCGCTGCCGCCGTGGCCGATCGCTATGGCCGCCATCCCGCCGTGGCGGGCTGGCAGATCGACAACGAATATGGCTGCCACGATACGGTCTTGAGCTATTCCCCCGCCGCGCGCGCCGGTTTCCGCCGCTGGCTGGAGCAGCGCCACGGCAGCATCGACCGGCTCAACCACTCCTGGGGCACGGTGTTCTGGAGCATGGAATATAACAGCTTCGATGCGATCGAGCTGCCCCATCTGACGGTGACCGAGGCCAATCCGGCGCATTGGCTCGATTTCCGGCGCTACAGTTCGGATCAGGTGATCACGTTTCACCGCGCGCAAGTCGAGGCGGTGCGGGCGCGATCACCGGGCCGCGCGATCATGCACAATGCGATGGGTTTCTTTGCCGAATTCGACCACCACGCGCTGGGTCGCGAATGCGATGTGATCGGCTGGGATTCCTATCCGCTGGGGTTTCTCGACAGCTTTGGCTTTGCCGAACACGACAAGCTGGCCTTTGCCCGCACCGGCCACCCCGATATCGCCGCGTTTCATCACGATCTCTATCGCGGCTGCACCGCCGATGGCCGCTGGGCGGTGCTCGAACAGCAGCCGGGGCCGGTCAACTGGGCGCGGCACAACCCGGCGCCGCTGCCCGGCATGGTGCGGCTGTGGACGCTCGAGGCGCTGGCGCACGGCGCCGAACTGGTATCCTATTTCCGCTGGCGCCAGTTCCCGCGCGCGCAGGAACAGCACCACGCCGGGCTGCTGCGGCCCGATCATGCCCCCGCCCCGGCGCTGGCCGAAGTGACCCGCGCCGCTGCCGAGATCGCCGCGCTGGGTCAGCATCGCGCCACCCACGCGCCGGTGGCGCTGGTGTTTGCCTATGACGCCGAATGGGTCACCGCGATCCAGCCGCAGGGCGCCGGGCTGTCGGCGCTGTGGGCGGCATTTGCCTGTTACAGCGCGCTGCGCCGGCTGGGGCTGGATATCGATATTGTCGCGCCCGATGCCGATCTGGCGGGATACCGGCTATGCGTGGTGCCCTGCCTGCCGATCGTGCCGGCGGGATTGGCCGGGCAACTGGCGCGGTTTGCCGGCGAAGTGGTGATCGGCCCGCGCAGCGGCAGCCGCGATGCCGATTTCGCGATCCCCGAAACGCTGCCGCCGGGGCCGCTGGCGGCGATGCTGGGGATCAAAATCACGCTGGTCGAATCGCTGCGCCCCGGCGTGGAGCATCGCGCCGCTGACCAAGGCTGGGCGATCACCCGCTGGCTGGAGGCGATCACCGGCACTGCCGAGCCCGAATATGTCGCCGACGATGGCCAGGTCGCGGTGTGGCGCCACGGCCGCTGCCGCTACTTGGCCGCCTGGCCCGCCGCCGGCCTTGCCGAAGCGGTGCTCGAACGCGCCGCGCGCGATGCCGGGCTCGATCCGGTGGTGTTGCCCGATGGCGTGCGCCTGCGCCGCCACGGCCCCTACCGCTTTGCCTTCAACTTCGCCGCCACGCCGCAGGCCCTGCCCGACAGCATCGCCGGCACGCCCGTGCTGGGCGACCGCGTGCTGCCCCCGGCCGGATTGTGCGTGCTGGCCGGCGCCAACGAAGCAAGGTGCGCCGAAAAATAAGCAAGTCTGTATTTCGGTATCGGCCCCGGCTGGTGCATGGCAGGCGCAGCCGGCGCTGATCGCGCGCGGGTGACCAAGGGGCGTCGGGATGCAGCCTGTGGCAAACTTTGATTACATCATCGTCGGCGCCGGCAGCGCGGGCTGCGTGCTGGCCAACCGGTTGACCGCAGACGGGCGCAGCCGCGTGCTGCTGCTCGAGGCGGGCGGGTCCGACCGTTCGATCTATATCCAGATGCCCGCCGCGCTGGCCTATCCGATGAACACCAAGCGGTGGAACTGGGGCTATTATTCCGAACCCGAGCCCCATCTGAACAACCGCCGGCTGCATTGTCCGCGCGGGCGCGGGTTGGGCGGATCGTCGTCGATCAACGGGCTGGTCTATGTGCGCGGCAATCCGCTCGATTTCGAACATTGGGAAGAGCTTGGCGCGCGCGGCTGGGGCTATGCCCACGTGCTGCCCTATTTCAAGCGCGCCGAAACCCGCAAGGAAGGCGGCAATGCCTGGCGCGGCGGCGACGGGCCGCTATCGACGACTTATGGCACGCTCGACAATCCGCTGCACCACGCGTGGATGCAGGCCGCGGTCGAGGCCGGTTATGAGCTGACCGAGGATTACAACGGGTTTCGCCAGGAAGGCTTTGGCCCGATGGACATGACCGTGCGCGACGGCGAGCGCTGTTCGGCGGCCAAGGCGCATCTTTATGACGCGCGCAAGCGGCCCAATCTGGTGGTGATCGAACAGGCGCTGACCACGCGCGTGCTGTTCGAGGGGCGGCGTGCGGTCGGGGTCGTCTATGAACGCGGCGGTGTGCAGCACGAAGCGCGCGCGGGGCGCGAAGTGATCCTGTCGGGCGGGCCGATCAATTCGGTGCAACTGCTCAAACTGTCGGGGATCGGGCCGGCGGACGAACTCGCCGAGCACGGCATTGGCGTGCTGGCCGACCGGCCGGGCGTCGGCGCCAACTTGCAAGACCATCTCGAATTCTATTTCCAGGTCGCCTGCACCCGGCCGATCACGCTGTTTGGCCATGCCAACCTGCTGGGCAAGGCGCTGGTCGGGGCCGAATGGCTGCTGCGCCGCACCGGGCTTGGCGCATCGAACCATTTTGAAAGCTGCGGCTTCATCCGCAGCCGCGCCGGCATCCGCTATCCCGATATCCAGTACCATTTCTTTCCGATGGCGATCAATTACGACGGGTCATCGCTGGCCACCGAACACGGGTTTCAGGCGCATGTCGGGCCGATGCGATCGAAAAGCCGTGGCAGCGTCACGCTGCGCAGCGCCGATCCGCGCGAGCATCCGGTGATCCGCTTCAATTACATGAGCCACCCCGACGATTGGGAAGAAATGCGCGCCTGCGTGCGGCTCACCCGCGAGATCTTTGCCCAGCCCGCCTTTGCCCCCTATCGCGGCCGCGAAATCCAGCCCGGCGCCGATTGCACCAGCGACGAGGCGATCGACGCGTTCATCCGCGACCATGTCGAAAGCGCGCTGCACCCCTCGTGCACCTGCCGGATGGGCCGCGCCGATGATCCGCTGGCGGTGGTCGACCCGGAACTGCGGGTGATCGGGGTGGATGGCTTGCGGGTGATCGACAGCTCGGTAATGCCCGCGATCACCACCGGCAATCTCAACGCGCCCAGCATCATGATCGGCGAAAAAGGCGCCGACCACGTGCTCGGCAAACCGCTGCTGGCGCCGGAAAACCTGCCGTTTTTCGTCCACCCCGAATGGGAGACGAAGCAGCGCTAGGGCGGTGGATTGGCGGTTCGCTTGATCAAACTTTGTCATGCTGAACTTGTTTCAGCATCCATCGTGCCCCGCAAAACAGCGGCTTTTGGGGAGAAATGGACCCTGAAACAAGTTCAGGGTGACGGTAAGTTCATGATGCGAAGTTCATTGGCGCGGCGACGCGGGCCGCTTCTGGCCAGGCTGTCAAAGGCGTTTGTGGTGCCATGAAACCCGGCGTGGCCATTGGTTTCATGGTGGGCGCGACAGGGATTGAACCTGTGACCCCACCCGTGTGAAGGGTGTGCTCTACCGCTGAGCTACGCGCCCGTCCGTGGTGGCCATGCCGCGTGAATGCGGTTTCGCCGGGACAGGGGCGCGCCTCTAACGCCCGCCGCGATGATTGACAAGTGGGGTTGGCAAGATAATTGCCGTGGCCATGACCGACAGCGAATCCAGCCCGCCCGAAACCGCCCCCACCGTCACCGGCGCCGATGTGCCGCCCGACCGGCTGGCGATCAATCCGCGCAGCCCGCATTTTGATGCCGATATCCTGCAACGCGGGATCGGCATCCGTTTCAAGGGCAGCGTACGCACCAATGTCGAGGAATATTGCATTTCCGAAGGCTGGGTGCGGGTGCAGGCCGGGCGCACGCTCGATCGGCGCGGCAATCCGCTGACGATCAAGCTGAACGGACCGGTCGAAGCCTGGTTTGAAGATCTCGGCGAAGACGCCCCGGTGGCGCGCGCCTGATCAGCCCAGTTCGCGGGCGATCGCGACGAATTCGGCCACGTCGAGCGTTTCGGCGCGGCGCTGCGGATCGATGCCCAGCGTATCGAGCGCGGCGAGCGCGCCGGGCAGCCCTTTGAGCGATTGGCGCAGCATCTTGCGGCGTTGGCCGAAGGCTGCCTCGGTCACCCGTTCGAGCCGGCGCGGATTGACCCCGGCGGGCATCGCCGCGGGCACGACATGGACGATTGCCGACATCACTTTGGGCGGCGGGATAAACGCGCTGCGGTGAACGCGCATGGCGATGCGCGCGGTGGCGCGCCACTGCGCCAGCACCGCCAGCCGGCCATAGGCATCGCTGCCGGCGCGGGCGATCACGCGTTCGGCAACTTCCTGCTGAAACATCAGCGTCAGGCTGTCCCAGCGCGGCGGCCAGACCGCGCCCGACAGCCAGCCGGTAAACAGCGCAGTGCCGACATTGTAGGGCAGATTGGCCACGATGTGCCAGGTGCCGGCAAACAGCGTGGCCGGATCGATCGCCGTGGCATCGCCGTGGATCACCCGCAATTGCCCGGGAAACGCCTGCGCCAGCTCGTCGAGCGCGGGCAGGCAGCGGCGGTCCATCTCGATCGCGGTAACCCGCGCCCCGGCGCGCAGCAGCGCGCGGGTCAGCCCGCCGGGACCGGGGCCGACTTCGAGCACATCGCGGCCGGCGAGATTGCCGGGGACAGCGGCGATACGCGCGAGCAGCTGTTCGTCGAACAGGAAATTCTGCCCCAGCGTTTTCTGCGCGATCAATCCGTGGCGATTGACCACTTCGCGCAAGGGCGGCAGATCAACCATGGGCGCGCCGTGCCGCGCAGGCGCCGGCCATGCGCAGCGCCGCGATCGTCGCGCCTGGGCGCGCGGTGCCGGTGCCGGCGATGCCGAACGCGGTGCCATGATCGGGGCTGGTGCGCACGATCGGCAGCCCGAGCGTAACATTCACCCCTTCGTCGAAATCGAGCAGCTTGATCGGGATCAGCGCCTGATCGTGATACATGCACACCGCCAGATCATAAGTGGCGCGGGCATCGGCGTGGAACAGCGTATCGGCGCTGTGCGGCCCGCTGGCGCTGATCCCGGCGGCGCGCAGCCGTTCCACCGCTGGGGCGATTACATCGCGGTCTTCGCACCCCATGCGGCCGTTTTCGCCGGCATGCGGGTTGAGCCCGGCGAGCACCAGGCGCGGGACGGCCAGACCGTAATCGCGGCGCAGCGCCTCGGCGGCGATCTGCGCGCGGCTGACGATCAGATCGGTGGTCAATAGTTGCGGCACCGCCGCCAGCGGCACGTGGACGGTGATCGGCACCACCCGCAGATGCGGCCCGGCGAGCATCATCACCGCGGCATCGGCGGCAATTCCGCAGGCAGCGGCGACGCATTCGGTCTGGCCGGGATAGGCAAACCCGACGCGCGCCAGCTGGTGCTTGGCGACCGGGCCGGTGACCAGCGCAGAGGTGGTGCCGGCGCGGGTCAGTTCGATTGCGAGGGTCAGGCTGTCGAGCGCCGCGCGCGCACCGGCATCGTCGGGCTGGCCCGGGGTATAGGCGGCATGGCCGACATCGATCACCGGCAGCGCTTCGGCAAACACCGCGCGCGCCTGATCGGGCGCGCTGACCCGCTGCACCGGCACACCGGCCCCGGCAGCGGCGGCGATCACCGCATGCGAACCGACCACCACGAACGGCGGCAGCGCGCCATCACGCGCCGCCTTCCACGCCTGTACCGCCAGTTCGGGGCCGACCCCCGCCGGATCGCCCATGCTGAGCGCAAGCGGCGGCAGCTCGGTCATCGCGATCAGTTGTATTCGATCACCGCGTCGCGGCGCAGGTCGCGCAGATAAGTCTGCGCGCGCTTGTTGACGCGGTCGTCTTCCAATTGGCCCTGCAACTGTTCAAAGCTGGGGCCGCTGTCGACTTTGGGATCATCGCGGCCGCACAGCATCAGCACGCGCACGCCGTCTTCGACCGAACCGAACGGCGGGGTCGCCTCGCCCACTGCCAGCTTGAGGATGGTATCCTGCAAGGCCAGCGGCAGATCGCGCGCCTTGATCTGGTCATTGCCGACGACATTGGCGCCGATCTTGGCGGCGGCGGCATCGACCTGGCCGCAGCCGTGGATATCCTTGACCGCCTTGGCAAAGTTGCTCGCGGCGGCGGCGGCATCGCGTTCGGGGGTGCCGGGTTTGAAGCTGATCGAGATCTGCTTGAGGCTGAGCACCGCGTCGCGAGGATCGGCGGTGAGCACCTGGCGCTTGTCGATCACATAGATGATCGAATAGCCGCCGGGCAGTTCCAGCGGGCCGGCCAATTGCCCCGGCCCCATCGATTGCACTGTGCCCGAAATCTGCGAGGGCAGCTGGCCCAGCCGCACCCAGCCGAGATCGCCGCCGACCGCAGCGGTCGAGGCCTGCGAATATTGCCGGGCATAAGCGACAAAGCTGCCGCCCTTTTTGAGCTGTTCGACGATCTTGGTGGCGTTGCCCATCACCTGCACGCGGGTTTCGTCGTTGGCCGCGAGGTAGATTTCGCCGAGGTGGTATTCCACCGTGCCCTTGTCGGCCTTCAACCGGTCCATGATTTCGCGCACTTCGGCGTCGGACACGTTGATGAACGGCTGAACATTCTTGCGCAGCAATTGCTGCCAGGCGATTTCGCCGCGAATCTGCCGCTTGAAGGTGGCGGTCGATGATCCGATCGAGGCCAGATAGGCTTCGAGCGCGGGGGCATCCTTGCCCATGTTCTGCCGCGCGACATAGTCGAACCGCTGGTTCACTTCATCATCGTCGATGGTGATGTCGGCGGCCTTGGCTTCCTGGATTTCGAGCGTTTCGTCGATCAGGTTGCGCAGCACCTGGGCGCGCAGGCGTTCCTGCTCTTCGGGGCTGAGCTTGTTGCCATTGGCATTGGCATACATCGCAAAGCGCTGATCGATGTCGGTCCCGGTGATGATCTCGCCATTGACGATCGCGGTGGCGTGGCGATGGTTGGGGTCCATCTTGCCGAAAAACTGCGGGTTGGTCGGCAGGTTGAGATTGCCTTCGGCATCGGTCGAGGCCGGCGGCGGCGGCTCGGGCGCGACCGGTGGGGTGGATTCCTGCGCCAAACTTGGCGTCACGCCGGCCATTGCCAGCGCTGCGGCCGCGGTCAGCCGCATCGCCGGGTTGAACAAGGGCAGCAGGCGCAAAGCTGACATCATGGCAATCAATCATTCCTGTTGGCCGCACCGACGTTGCCGACGGCACGAAAATCGCGATCCCTGCGTGCCCGATCATCGCGATCGGGGCTTAACCGGGGCTGAGCAGTCGGGGTCGATAGCGCCTTTGCCGCGCTGTGGAAAGGTTTTGCGCGCGCCCCTCGGCACCGGCAGTCATCGCGTCCCCAGATTGCGCAGCGACAGCGTCACCGCAAAGGCATTGCCCGCCACCGCGTCACCGGCCGAGACATAATTGCGCTGCCAGGTGAGCGACAGATCAAGACAGCCATCGGTATAGGCAAAGCCCAGCCGGTGGCGGATCATCTGGAACCCGTCGGCGGCTGAGGTGGGATCATCGCCGTGGGTGGTCAGATTGACCACCGCCGAGCCGAACACCGACCAGTATTTGGCCAGCCCCGCGCGCGCCGACACGCGCAGTTCCTTGCTGTCCTGCAAATCTTCATAGCTCAGCGGAATGCCGCGATTGAGCGCGATATAGCCGATTTCGACATATGTGCGATGGTCGCCCAGCGTCGCGTCGAATTCGTTGCGGCGCAGTTGCAGCGTGTCCTTGTCCAGCTGGAACCGTTCGGTCAGCTGCACCACATCGCCAAAGCGCAATTCGGCGCGCCCGACCACGTCGGACAGCCGATTGGCCAAGCCGGTGCCGATCGGGACGATCGCTGCCTGATCGGTGCTGCGCCACGATTGCCCGATCGTTGCCGAAGCGCGCCAGCCGGGCCGGTCGAGCCGCCAGTCGAGCCCGTAGGTCACCCGCACCCCGTCTTCGACGCGGTCGTAGCCCGGATAGCGGTTGAGCGCGAAGATATTGTCGTCTTCGAGCTCGACCGCGCGCGAATCCTCGTTGGGGATCGACAGGTTGCGCAAATGCGGGGTGGCGACCACCTGGACTTCGGGGGTGAGCACTTGCGTGCCGCCCAGCGCTTCGCCGATCAGCGGGTATTTCAGATCGGCCGCCACCGTCGCCAGCGCGCGCGCCTGCCAGCCGGGCACGCCGCCGTACAAGCTATTGGTCGCCAGCAAGTTGTCGCTGCTGTGATAGACATCGCCGCGTGCCAATGCGGTCATCGTCAGGATCTGGCCGCCGGCGGTGATCGTCTGCAGGTTCCACTGCGCCTGGGCAAAGCCGCGCTGGGTATCCTGCTGATCGGTGCGGGTCAGCGCGAGGGTATTGGCTTCGAGATCGAGATGGCCGCCGATCCCGGGCATCGTGAAGCGCTGGCGCCAATCGATGCTGGGCAGGGCAAACGCCTGCTGGCTGGGGATATCGTTGACCCCGATCGCCTGCACCGCCCAGCCGGCAAAGCTGAAATAGCTGTCGGCGGTAACATGTTCGAGATCAAAGGTCGAACGCAGCCGGGTATCGGGCGAGAGGTTGTAGCGCAGCAGGAACGTGCGGTCGGACACATAGCGCGCCGAACCCGCCACGCTCCAGTCGTTGCCCAGCTGCAGGGTGCCGTTGCCTTCGATATAGCCGCGCAGCGTGAAATCGCCGGCACCTGCCGAAACCAGCGCACCATTGGCATCGGTGGTTTCGTTGGTCTGGCGGCTGTAGGTCAGATAGCCGTTGACCTGAAACGCGCCGAGGTCGGTGAGATGGCGATAGCGCGCCTCGATCATCGGCAGCGCGCCGGTAAACGCCGTGGCGGTGACCGCCAGATCGCGGTTGTCCGCCAGATGCCAGTAATAGGTATTGGCGATCTGCAAGCCGTTGGCCGACGATGACCCGAAGCTGGGGATCAGCAGCCCCGATTCGGCGCGGAAATCCGACGGGTGCGCCAGCCCCGGCAAAGGCAGCAGCGGCACCCCGAACAGCCGCAGCTTGGCCCCGTAATAGCGCACGCGTTTGGTCACCGGGTTGTAGGCGACGCCGACTGCGGTCAGTTCCCAACTGGGCCGGCGCGGGCAGCCCGCTTCGTCGACCACGTCGCAGCCCGAATAGACCGCCTGGTGCAGCTGGATCTGCCCGGCGGCATCGCGTTCGCTCGATTGCGCGGCCATCCGCCCGCCTTCGCGCAGCACCAGCAACAGATCCTGCGCGGTGCCGGCCTTGAATTCGTCGGTCAGATCGGCGTGGTCGGTATAGAGCACATCGCCGTCTTCATCGACCAGCCGGATATTGCCGGTGGCGACGATCGCGCCGGTCTTGCGGTTCCACACCAAGTGATCGGCGCGCAGCGATCGCGCATCGCGCCGCAGCACGACATTGCCATCGGCGGTCACGATGTCGGTATCGCTGTTGTAGCTGACCGTATCGGCGGCAAAGCGCACCAGATCGCCCGCAGCGGGGGCCGGCACCGCCGAATCGGCGGGCGCGGCGGCCACGGGTTGATCGGTCTGCGCCATGGCCGGCGCGCCGCACAGGCTTGCGACGCCGGCCAGCGCCATCAGGCCGGTCGGCCACATTGCACGAACGGGCATATCGGCACGCAAGGACAGGAAAAAGGTATGGCGCGTTGGCCGCGTCAGGGGTTGCATGCGCTTGCCTATCGCACCGGCGCGGCCTAACTGCAAACCCACAATTCCGGTTTTGTCTGCGCGATCCGGCGCGGATGCGGCCGATCAGGAGTGTTCATGCATGTCCATCGTTTTTGCCACCGCCACTGATCCCCGGCCCCGCCTGGTCGCCCGCCTGGTGGTCGAAGGCAACCTGCCCGCCGACCTCAGCCCCGAAGTGCGCGAAGCGGCCACCATCAGCCGCTTTACCGGCAAAACGGGCCAGGTGTTCGAAACCTTTGTCGCCAGCGACGGCGGGCTGACCCGGCTGGCGCTGGCCGGCATCGGCAAATCCGGCGGGGCCGACCGCATCGCCGCGCTGGAACGCGCCGGCGGGGCGCTGGTCGCCAAATACATGACTTCGGGCGAAACGGCGCTGGCGATCGATTTTGCCGGCACCGCGCTGTCGGCCACCGAAGCGGCGGCGGTGCTGCTCGGCGCGCGCCTGCGCGGTTGGCGTTATGACATCTATCGCACCCGCCTGCCCGACGAACAGAAAGTATCGCTGCGCGATGTGATCGCGATCGGCGCCCCCGAAGGCACCGCCGCGGTCTGGGCCAACGAAGACGCGCTGGCGCAAGGGGTTGAATTCACCCGCGAGCTGGTCACCGAGCCGGCCAACGTGATCTATCCGGAAAGCTTTGTCGAACGCTGCCGCGCGCGCTTTGCCGGGACCGGGGTCGATGTCCTGGTGCTCGACAAGGCCGAGCTGGAAAAGCTCGGCATGGGCGCGCTGCTCGGCGTGGCGCAAGGTTCGGTGCGCGAAGCGCGCGTGCTGGCGCTGCGCTGGAAGGGCCGCGCCGGCGCCCGCCCGACCGCCTTTGTCGGCAAGGGCGTGACGTTTGATACCGGCGGCATTTCGATCAAGCCCGCCGCCGGGATGGAAGACATGAAGTGGGATATGGGCGGCGCCGGCGCGGTGGCCGGCACGCTGCTGGCGCTCGCGCTGCGCAAGGCCGAAGCCGATGTGATCGGGGTGGTCGGGCTGGTTGAAAACATGCCCGACGGCAATGCCCAGCGCCCGGGCGATGTGGTGACCAGCATGTCGGGCCAGACCATCGAAGTGATCAACACCGATGCCGAAGGGCGGCTGGTGCTGTGCGACGTGCTGACCTGGGTGCAGCGGACGTATGCTCCGGCGACGATCATCGATCTCGCCACGCTGACCGGGGCGATGATCATTTCGCTCGGCCACGAACACGCCGGGATGTTTGCCAACGACGATCTGCTCGCCAGCCAGCTTGACGCGGCGGGCAAGGCCAGCGGCGACAAGCTGTGGCGCTTCCCGCTCGGCCCCGCCTATGACAAGCTGATCGACAGCCCGATCGCCGACATGAAGAATGTCGGGCCGCGCTATGGCGGCTCGATCACCGCCGCGCAGTTCCTCAAGCGGTTCATCGACGAAGGCGTCGCCTGGGCGCACCTCGACATTGCCGGCACGGTGTGGATCGACAAGCCGGGCGCGACGCACGACAAGGGCGCCACCGGATTTGGCGTGCGCCTGCTCGACCGCTTTGTGCGCGACGTGCTGGAAGCCTGATCGATGCCCCGCATGCGGCGCAAGGCAGACCTGCCGTCAAAGCCTTGCGCCGCCTGCGGGTTGCCGTTTACCTGGCGCAAGAAATGGGAGCGCGACTGGGACAACGTGCTCTATTGTTCCGACCGCTGCCGTGCCAAAGGCCCCGCCAAGGCGGAGAGAGCCGGCTGATGCGGGTCGATTTCTACCAATTGAGCCGCGATCCTGCCGAAGCGGTGGTGCCGCAACTGGCGCGCGGCACGCATGCTGCCGGCGAACGGCTGCTGGTGGTATCCGACGATGCCGCGCAGTTGAACCGGATCAGCACCGCGCTGTGGCAGCGCCTGCCCGATTCGTTTCTGGCGCACGGGCTGGCCGGCGGGGCGCACGATGCGCGCCAGCCGATCCTGCTGAGCCACAACGCCGATCCCGCCAATGGGGCGCGGTTTGTCGCGCTGGCCGATGGCCGCTGGCGCGAGGTGGCCGGGGCGAGCCGGGTGTTTCTGCTGTTTACCGCCGATCGCATCGACGATGCGCGCGGGGTGTGGCGCATGCTGGGCCAGCAGGCCGGGGCCGATCGCCGCTATTGGCGGCAAGAGGGCGGCAAGTGGATCGAAGGGCCGTGATCGGCGCGGGAATCGGGCTGCACCACCTGCGCCTTGCGATGGGCGGCGTTCCCGGCTAGGGGGCCGCGCAAGCGCCGTTGGCGCCGTTCATCAGCAAACAAGGAAGTTGTACCATGGCGGTTACCCGCACTTTTTCGATCATCAAGCCCGACGCGACGCGGCGCAACCTGACCGGCGCGGTGACGGCCAAGCTGGAAGAAGCGGGCCTGCGCGTGGTTGCTTCGAAGCGCATCCACATGACCCGCGAACAGGCCGAAGGGTTCTATGGCGTGCACCGTGAACGCCCGTTCTTCAACGATCTGGTCGAATTCATGATCTCCGGCCCGGTGGTGGTCCAGGTGCTCGAAGGCGAAGACGCCGTGAAGCGCAACCGCGACGTGATGGGCGCGACCAACCCGGCCAATGCCGAAGAAGGCACCATCCGCAAGCTGTTTGCCGAATCGATCGAAGCCAACAGCGTGCACGGTTCGGATTCGGACGAAAACGCCGCGATCGAAATCGCCTATTTCTTCTCGCCCGAAGAAATCGTCGGCTGATCGACGCGGATCGCTGCGATCACGAAAGGGGGCCCCTTGCGGCCCCCTTTTTGTTGGGTAAATTGCCTGTTCGAGAGGATGCGCGATGATCGGCATGGGCGGGGGCGATTGCCCGTTCGAATTCAATTTTGATGCCGCCAGCTTCAAGCCCGGCGATATGGTCAGCTATCGCGTCACCGGCAGCCTGGCCGACATGCCGTTTGTCGGCACGCTGGTCGAAGTCCATGCCGATCACGTGATTCTGGCGCCCGATCCGACCGACCCCGCGCTGCGCTATCGCGCCACCCGCGAAAGCCGCCCGGTGGTCGACGAGAAAGACATCTGACCGGTCAACCGGCGCGCGCGTACCACCGCCGCAGCATGACCACCACCGTGCCCACCCCGCCCAGCCCGATCAGGATCGGCAGGGTATAGCTGATCCCCAGCGCCAATGCCGCCGCCGCGATCAGGCAGGCGAGCGCCGCGCCCATGTCCCACCCCGCCTCGGTCGCCATGGCAAAGCGCAACGGGCAGGCCGAGCGCCGCGCCATCGCATAGAGCGGCGCCAGCAGCGCGACTTGCGTTACCGGGGTAACCAGCGCGCCCAGCGCGGTGGCCAGCACCGCCGCCAGCGGATAATGCCACGCCAGCGCCTTGACCCCCACCGCCAGCGCCGCCGCGCCATAAGCGAGCGGGACCATCGCCCGGCCATGGCCGGCATCGATCCGCCGCCCGACCAGCAGGCTGGCCCCGGCGGCGCAGGCGCCGGCCAGCGCCATCGCGCCGCCGAATGCGCCAAACCGTTCGCCCAGCGACACGAACAGCGCGAGGTTCCACACCACGTTGACCGCGCCCGAATGCACCCCTTCGGCGCAATAGAGCGGCTGGGCAAAGCGGATCAATCCGCGATCGAGCGCGACCTCGCGCGCCACCGCAACATCGCCCGCGCGCAGCAGCGGCAGCGCGGCGATCAACTGGATCAGCGCGATCAGCGCAAAGCCGCCGACCCCGCCCAGCGCATCGTGGATCATCCCGCCGATCACCGGGGCGATGATCGCCACCCCGGCGGTGGCCGCCTGTTGCAGGCTGACCTGCCGCCCGCGCGCGCCGCCTTCGGCAATCGCCGCGTTCCACGCGTGCCACGCGGTCCAGTAGAGCACGCTGCCCAGCCCCATCGCCAGCACATAGGCCATCATCCAGCCATCGGCATGGCGGACAAACCCCAGCAGCACATAGCCGAGCGCGCGGATCGCGATCCCCGCCAGCACCACCGTTTTCAACCCGCGCGCCACCGCCAGCGGCAGGATCAGCGGGCGCATCGCATAGCGCACCGCGACCAGCGCCGCGAACGAGGCCAGCGCCAGCGGCTGCGACACCCCCTGGCGGACCAGAAAGGCGACCATGAACAGCCCGCCGGTGTTTTCGGCAAACGATTGCAGCGCGCTGTGCAGCGTAATCGCCCGCAAGGGGCTGGGCGTTGCTGCTGCTGCGGTCATTCGCCGATCAGGGCGGCCAATCGGCGGGGCGCGACCGCCAGCCAGCTGCGCATCAGCCAGTCGGCGATCGCATCCCAATCGGGCTCGGCATGATCGAGCCGGATCGCGATCCAGTCATCGCCGAAATAGGCCGGGCGATAATAGCGCGCGGCGTCGCGTTCGATCAGATCGACCTGTTCGTCGACCCCGCTGATCTTGACCAGCAGCGCGACGCGGCCATCGCCGTGGTGATTGGTGGCGACATAGGCGAATTTCTTGCCCTTGATCACCCCGAAACAGGCCATGCCATGGCTGACGGTCTGTTCGCTGTGCGGCAGCGCCAGCGCCCGCTCCGCCACTTGCGCGATCAGCCACTCGGGCGAACGCGCGCGCGAGACGAGTTCGGCAAGGCAGCGCGCATACAACTGGTGTTCGGCAATCAGCACCCGCGCCGCCAGGCTGTGCGGGGTATCGCCGGGCTGGATCGCCACGCGGGTCTGCCCGAGGATCGGTCCGGCATCGAGTTCGGGGATGACCAGATGGACGGTGCACCCGGCATGGCTGTCGCCGGCGGCGAGCGCGCGGGCATGGGTATCGAGCCCCGGATAGGCCGGCAGCAGGCTGGGGTGGATATTGACCATGCGCCCCTGCCAGCGCTCGACCAGTGCCGCGCCGAGCACGCGCATATAGCCAGCGAGCGCGATCACTTGCGCCCCGGCGTCGATCGCGGCCGCCTCCATCGCGGCATCGTGTTCGTCGCGCGGCATGCCTTTGTGCGGCAGGACAAAGGTGGCGATGCCTTCGGCTTCGGCCAGTTTCAGCCCGCCGGCGGCGGGATCGTTGGCGGCAACCAGCACCACCTCAAACGGACAGTCGGGCCAGCGGCTGGCATAGACCAGCGCGGCCATATTGGTGCCGCTGCCCGAAATGAACACCGCGACCGGGATGCGCGGGCGCGGCGAAGGCGCGGTTTCAGCCAAGATGCACCGCCTCCCACGCGGTGCGGGCCGACCAGCATTCGGCGCTGCCCGAAACGGTGCAGCCGCGCGCGCCGGGCACCACTTCGCCGATCGTGAACACGGTTTCGCCCGCCGCGGTCAGCTCGGCGGCCAGCGCGGCGGCCTGATCGGGCGCCACCGCCAGCACCATGCCCACCCCGCAATTGAACGTGCGCGCCATTTCGCCCGGTTCGATCGCGCCTTGCGCCTGAAGGAAGGCCATCAGTCGCGGCTGTTCCCAGGCATCGGCATCGATTCGCGCGTGGAGATCGCGCGGCAGCACGCGCGGCACGTTTTCGAGCAGACCGCCGCCGGTAATATGCGCCAGCGCATGAATCCGCCCGGCGCGGATGAACGGCAGCAGCGTGCGGACATAGATCCGGGTCGGTTCGATCAGGTGGTCGATCAGCAGCCGTTCGTTGTCAAACAGCGCCGGGCGATCGAGTTTCCAGCCTTTGTCGGCGGCCAGCCGGCGCACCAGCGAATAGCCGTTGGAATGCACGCCCGACGATGCCAGCCCCAGCAGCACATCGCCCGCCGCCACCGCATCGCCGGTCAATTGTTCGCCGCGTTCGACCGCACCGACGCAGAACCCGGCCAGATCGTAATCGCCCGGCGCATACATCCCGGGCATTTCGGCGGTTTCGCCGCCGATCAGCGCGCAGCCGGCGATGCGGCAGCCTTCGGCAATGCCGGCGATCACGCGTTCGGCGATGCCGTTGTCGAGTTTGCCGGTGGCAAAGTAATCGAGGAAGAACAGCGGTTCCGCCCCCTGCACGATCAGATCGTTGACGCACATCGCGACCAGATCGATGCCGATCGCATCGTGGCGATCATGGTCGATCGCCAGCTTGACTTTGGTCCCCACCCCGTCGTTGCCGGCGACCAGCAGCGGATCGCGATAACCCGCCGCGCGCAAGTCGAAAAACCCGCCAAATCCGCCCAGTTCGGCATCGGCGCCGGGACGCGCGGTGGCGCGGGCGAGCGGCCCGATGGCCTTGACCAGCGCATTGCCGGCGGCGATGTTGACGCCGGCGCGGGCGTAGCTGTAGCGATCGGTGGGGTCGGTTTCGGTTGCCATGGCGGCAGCCCCTAGCCTTTTCCCGCTTGGATTTCCACACGCCTTTGGGCAAAAGCGCCGGACCCGGGCAAAAGCCGCCCCGCCGGAATTGGAGTTCGTTTGGCCATCCCCCGTCTTTTGTCGAAGCAGGTGCCGATGCTGCGCCGTGGTCGCCGGCTCGGTGTGCTGGCGGCCGGGCTGATCGTGCTGGGCGTCGCGGGCGCGGTGGTGTGGGCGCAGATCGAGGGCGATCGCGGCATTGCCCCGGTCGCCAGCACCGGCGATTTCGAAGTCGGCGGGGTCGATGTCACCACCACCGGCAAGACCGCGCAAGAGGCACGGCTGGCCGGCTGGCGCCTCGCAACGCGGCTGGCCTGGCAAAAACTCGGTGCGCGTGCCGCCACCGGCAGCGTGCCCGCGCTCGATGATGCCACGCTGGCGGGGATGGTTTCGGCGATTTCGGTCGAACACGAAGAAATCGGCCCGCACCGCTATATCGCGCGGCTGGGCGTGGTGTTCGACCGCGCGCGCACCGCCGGCTTTTTGGGTCTGCAAGGCGCCGGGGCGCGCTCGGCGCCCTTGCTGGTGATCCCGCTGCTCTATCAGGGCGGGGTGGCCAGCGTGTACGAATTTCGCACCCCTTGGCAAAAGGCCTGGGCCGATTTCCACACCGGCGAAAGCGAGATCGACTATGTCCGCCCCAATGGCGCAGGCGCCGACGGGCTGTTGATCAATGCCGGGCAAGTCGGCCGGCGCAGCCGCAACTGGTGGCGCACGATCCTTGACCAGTACGGCGCCGAAGACGTGCTGATCCCGATCGCGCGGCTCGAACGGCAATGGCCGGGCGGGCCGATCAAGGGCACTTTCACCGCGCGCCACGGACCCGACAACCGCTATCTCAACAGCTTTGAACTGACCGCCGACAGCGAAGACAAGCTGCCGGCGATGCTCGCCGAAGCGGTCAAGCGGATCGATGCGATCTATACCCGCGCGCTCGCCGCCGGGCAGCTCAACCCCGACCCCTCGCTCAACAGCGCGCCGCAGATCGATCCCAAGCTGATCGCCGCGCTGGTCGACACTCTGCCGCCCCCGGCCGGCGCCACGCATGCAATCGGCCCCAGCGCAGTGCCGCAGGCCACCGCCGCACCGACTGGGACGGCAATCCAGATCCAGTTCGCCAGCCCCGATGCCGGCGCGGTCGATGCCGCGCAGGGCGCAGTGCGCGCGGTGCCTGGGGTGCTGGCGGTCAGTACCACCTCGCTGGCGCTGGGCGGGGTATCGGTGATGCGGGTGACTTATGCCGGCGAAATCGAAACACTCGCCGCCGGGCTGCGCGGCCAGGGCTGGCGCGTCACGCAAGGCGCCGGCGTGCTGAGCATCCGGCGCTGAGGGATACAGAGCCCGCCGTCTTGCCAGGGGGCTACTGCATTCACACAAACGGTTCAGTAACACCCAAAAAGCCCAACCCCGCTCATCCTGAGCCTGTCGAAGGATGCGCGTAAACGGTTGAGTATGCGCGGTTTTTCCCCGCGTGGGACTGGCGTCGGCGCGCATCCTTCGACAGGCTCAGGATGAGCGGCTTTGTTTTGAATCTTGTACTTGGTTGATTGTGTAAATCCCCAACGCGATTCGCCCGTTGGCGATTGCCGGATAAAGGCTTAGGGGGCAGCGCCATGCAGCAGATTGCGCTCCCCATCGAGCTGTCGGGCCAGGCCGAAACGATTGTCGGCGGGCCGTCGTTGCAGGCGGTGTTCGCCGCGCTTCAGGCGAGCGGGAGCTGGCCCTATCGCACCGCAGTGCTGACCGGCCCGCCGCGTTCGGGCAAATCGCTGCTGGCACGCTGGTTTGCGCAAACCGGCGCGGGCGAGGCAATCGACGATGCCGACACGATCGACGAGACCGAGCTGTTCCACCGCTGGAACCGCGCGCAGGCGCAGGGCGGCGCCTTGTTGCTGACCGCGGCAGCACTGCCCGGTGCGGGCGGCTGGGCCATCAAGCTGCCCGATCTCGGCTCGCGGCTGGGGGCGGCGCTGCCGCTGGTGATCAGCCCGCCCGATGATGCGCTGTTGCGCGCGCTGATCGCCGAACATGCGCGGCGGCGCGGGCTGGCGCTGGCCGATGCGGTGCTCGATTGGCTGATGGTGCGGATCGAACGCAGCCATGCCGTCGCCGAAGCGCTGGTCGCGCAGATCGACCGGCTGTCGCTCGAACGCAAGGCGCCGGTCACGCTGGCGCTGGTGCGCGATGCGGTCGCGGGCGAGCCCGGCACGTATCAACCGCGCCTGCTGTGAATGCGTGATTGTCTGGCCGCTACCTTGGTGGCATCATCACCGGCGATGACAACCGGCGATCAGGTGCGCGGATGACCGGGCCAGCAGGCGGCAGCGATGCGGCCGGCGCCACGGTCGTTGCCTTTCCCCGCGCGACCCCCGCGCAAGTGACGTTTGACCGCATCGAACTGATGCGCATTCTCGATCTCTATGGCCGCATGGTCGCGGCCGGGCTGTGGCGCGATTATGCGATCGATTTCGACCGCGATGCCGCCAGCTTCAGCGCATTTCGCCGCACCGCCGAACGCCCCACCGCGCGGATCGAAAAACGCCCCGCGCTGCGCCAGCGCCAGGGGATGTGGGCGCTTTATGGCGAGGCCGGCCAGGTGCTCAAACGCGGGCACGATCTGGCCGGGGTGCTCTCGCCGCTCGAACGCAAATTGCTGAAACTGGTCGAGCCCTGAAGCCGGAATCAGGGCTGGCGGATCACCATCAGCGTGGTCACCGGCGCGGCATTGCCCGAAATCTGCACGGTATAGACCCCGGCATCGAGCGTGAAATCGACGATCTTGTGAATCGGGGTGCAGGCCGGGCCGTGGCCATGCGCGATCGAGCGCTGGCTGGCGCCGCTGGTGGCGATCAGATCGATCCACGCCGCGCTGCCCAGCGCCAGCCGATACGTACCGGGGGTGGCGATCGCCAGCGTGACCATGCCGCCGTTGCTGGCAGGATCGGGCGCCTTGGCCGGGCTGGCGACCCAGGCCACGCCGCCGACCGGCGCCAGCGTGAGCGTGACCGCCTGCCCAGGGGTGATCCGCGCCGCAGCCCCGGCAGTCAGCGGCTGCGCGGCGGACCAGCCGACCCATTCGCCGCCGGGCACCACCGGCGCCCGGCAGACGGGTGCAGGCTCGGCGGCATGCGCGGGGATGGCGGCAAGCAGCGACAGCGCAAGCGCGCGAATCAGCAGGGTCATCGGTTCAGGCGGCTTCCGGTTGGATCAGGGGTATGCCAAGCATAGCCCGCCCCGGTGCGATCAGGCAACCGCCGGGGTATGATCGACAAAGGCGCGCTCCATCACGAACGAGCCGGGGCGATGCGTTGATCCCTCGATCAGTCCATGCGCGAGGCAGATGTCGCGCATGGCGTGATTGACCGGAATATTGCCGCAGATCATCACCCGGTCGCAGGCCGGATCAAACTGCCGCTGCGCCAGCCCGAGATCGGCGAACAGCTGCCCCGAAGTGATCAGATCGGTGATCCGCCCGTTGCGTTCAAACGGTTCGCGGGTGACGGTGGGGTAATAATGCAGCCGGCCGCGCACGAAATCGCCCAGCATGTCGACCTCGAAAATGTCGCGCTGCAGATAGTCGCGGAACACCAGCTCGCGGACATGGCGCACGCCGTGGCACAGATAGACATGGTCAAACTTGCGTTCGATGCCGAGCTCTTCATCGCCATAAGTATGGATATCGCGGGCAATGCTCATCCACGGGGCGATGCCGGTGCCGGTGCCGATCAGAAACAGGTTGCGCCCCGGCGTCAGCGCGCTGTGCACCAGCGTGCCGGTCGGCTTTGACCCCACCAGCACCTGATCGCCCGGCACGATATGTTGCAGCCGGGTGGTCAATTGCCCGTCGGGCGCGACGATCGAGAGGAATTCGAGCGTTTCGGCATAGTCGGGCGAAATGATCGAATAGGCGCGCGGTTTGGGCTGCCAGCCATCGCGTTCGGGCAGATTGACCATGACGAACTGGCCCGAATGAAAGCGGAAGCCATCGGGCCGTTCGAGCGCAAAGCTGAACAGTTCGGGGGTCCAGTGGTGGACCGACAGCACGGTCTGCGCGGTGAACATGGCCATTTCCCCCCGGGCATCGGTACGGCTGCTGACGCCGCTTGATGGCAGTGATACCATCAAACGGCGCAAACACCGTCATGTCCTTTTGGGGGACGGGTCAGCCTGGTTCAAAAGCCGTAGCTGACTTGCAGTTTGAACGCGACCGGCGCCACCAACTGGCCGAGCGTGCCTTCGTCGGCGATCGACGCGGCGGTGTTGACATATTGCGCCACCGGAAATTCGACGTCGCCATAGATCGACAGCTTGCGCGTCACCTGCACGCGCAGGCCCGGCGCCAGCAGCAGCCGTTGATAGCCCGAATTGGCCGATGCCTCCGGCCCGCTGTCGTGCGCACGCAGCGAACCCAGCAGTTGCAGCGTCGGCGAAATGACCGTGCGGCCCGCCGGCAGGTCATAGGTCACGCCCAGCGCGCCATCGAATTCGTTGCCGGGGCGATAGCCGTCGCGCGTGGCCACGGCAAAGCGGTACTGCCCCTGGACAAACCAGCGCGCGCCTTTGCCAAGCTTGCCGACATGATAGCCGCTGGCTTCCAGATCGGTGCTGCCGGTGCCGGGCAGCGAATCGCGGTCATAGGGCAGCCCGCCATATTGATCGACCGGGCTGGTATAGCGCCCGGTCGGCAGCTTGATCCCGACGCCAAGGCCGGTCGACATGTCTTCAGCAAACCCGGAGTACGTCAGCCGCACCATGGCATCGCCGAGATCGGTCAGCGGCACGCTTTCGATCACCGGATTGCCGTTGGTATCGGCGCCAGTGGTGGTGAAATTGCGATGGTACATCGGCAATTCGGCCATCACCATCCACTTGTGGCCAATCACGTAATTGACGCCGAGCGTGTAGAAATCGGTCTTGATGCGCTTGTCGGTGTTGTCGTCGGCGCTGGCGATATGGCCGTGTTCGCGGTTGGTGTCCTGGTCCATCGTCGAAAAGCGGGCGAATACCGACAGGCCGCTGTCGGAATCCTGCGGGGTTACCCCGGTGATGCCGGCATCGAAAATGCCGCAGCCGCAGGCACAGGCATAAGCGCTGACCGGGGTCAGCATGGCAAGGCAGGTCGCGCCGAGCGCGAGGGTCGAAATACGGGTCATGACAAGATCTTTCTGCGTAAACAGTGCGCGCCGCAGCACGGGCGCGCCGGGGCCATTGCTGATGATCCCCGCCAATCGGGCGGGTTCAGGCCAGTGCAGGTGGTGCGCGCAAGGGGGGCCGCAAGCGGCGCGCGGCGCGCCGGGGCGGCACCGGATCGGGCCGCCGCCCGAGCAGCAGGACAAAGGCGATCGCCGCAAGCACCAGCAGCGGATCGGCCGCGCCCAGCCCGGCATGGCCGAGCGCAGAAAACGCGCAAGGCTGATGATCGGGCAGCGCCTTGCCGGCATCGCCATGCTTCGCCAGCGGGATCAGCGCCGCATGGACGCCGGCGCCATCGGCATAGCCATCGCAGATCTGCACGGTCAGCGTGCGCGGACCAGCGCCGATCATCATCCCCGCCGGAATCAGCGCGCGCACCGCCAGGCACAGCGCGACAAGCGCGAAGGCCAGCGCGCGGTGGCGCGCGATCAGGGTGCGGATGGGCAACATTGCCCGCGCCCCATAGCCGCCGGGCCGGTCGCTGTCATCCCCTTTGCCCGAGAATGCGCGTGCTGTCCTTGACCGCCTCCATCACCACAAAGGTCGAGGTCGAGGCGACATGCGGCAGCCGCGAGATCTTTTCGCCGAGCACCGCGCGATAGCGGGCGATGCTCGCGGTGCGCACTTTGAGCAGATAGTCGAAATGGCTGGCGATCATGTGGCATTCTTCGACTTCGGCAATCGCGCGCACCGCGCGGTTGAAATCCTGCAAGGCCGCCTCGCGCGTGTCGGACAATTTGACTTCGGCATAGGCGATATGATCGAGCCCCAGCGGGCGCGGGTCGATCACCGCGCGAAACCCCAGGATCACCCCTTCGGCAATCAAGCGGTCGAGCCGTTGCTGGCACGGGCTGCGCGACAGCCCGACCCGGCGCGCCAGATCGGTGACCGCAATCCGCCCGTCTTCGGCCAGCACGGCGAGGATTTTCAGGTCAAACGCATCAAGTTGCCTGGTTTGGGCGGATATTTCAGTCATCATGAAAGCCGATCATCCAAAAATAGCGCATTATGATCTGCGAAATCCGAAATTCCGGTCAGAATGTCAAACCGGGGTGTGATATTCTGCCGCCATGACCAGCTTCCCCGCCTTTGCGCCCGCCCCCAGCCCGCAGACCCCGTTGCGCGCGGCGATCACCGCCGCCACGCGCACCGCCGAACCCGCCGCGATCGGCGCGCTGATTGCGCAAGCGCGGCTGACGCCTGACGAGCGCGCGGCGGCGCAGGCGCTGGCGCACCGGCTGGTCACCGATCTGCGCGCGGCGCCGCCTGCGGGCGGGGTCGATCAACTGGTGCAGGAATATGCGCTGTCGACGCACGAAGGCGTCGCGCTGATGTGCCTTGCCGAAGCCTTGTTGCGCATTCCCGATGCCGCGACCCGCGATGCGCTGATCCGCGACAAGATCGCGCCGGGCGATTGGTGGGCGCATCTTGGCCGGGCGCGGCCGGTGTTTGTCAATGCCGCGACCTGGGGGCTGGTGGTCACCGGCAAATTGACCGGCAGCATCGATGAACACGGGCTGGGCGCGGCGCTGACCCGGCTGATCGCGCGCGCGGGCGAACCGATCATCCGCGCCGGGGTGGACCTGGCGATGCGGCTGATGGGCGAACAGTTCGTCACCGGGCGCACGATCGACGAGGCGCTGGCGCGGGCGCAGACGATGGAAGCGCGCGGCTTTGCCTATAGCTACGACATGCTCGGCGAAGCGGCGCTGACCGCGGCCGATGCCGCGCGCTACATGGACGATTATCGCGCCGCGATCCGCGCGATCGGGGTGGCCTCGGCCGGGCGCGGGATCTATGCCGGGCCGGGCATTTCGATCAAGCTGTCGGCGCTGCACCCGCGCTATGCGCGCAGCCAGGCCGACCGCGTGCGCGCCGAATTGCTGCCGCGCGTGCGCGAACTGTGCATGATGGCGCGCGCCGCCGATATCGGGCTGAACATCGACGCCGAAGAGGCCGACCGACTGGAGCTGAGCCTCGATCTGGTCGAGGCGCTGGCGCACGATCCCGCGCTGGCCGGCTGGCAAGGGCTGGGGCTGGTGGTCCAGGCCTATGGCAAGCGCTGCCCGCAAGTGATCGACTGGGTGATCGATCTGGCGCGGCGCAGCGGGCGGCGGATCATGGTGCGGCTGGTCAAGGGCGCCTATTGGGATGCCGAAATCAAGCGCGCGCAGGAAGCGGGCTTGAGCGATTTTCCGGTCTATACCCGCAAGAGCCACACCGACATTGCCTATCTCGCCTGCGCGCGGCGGTTGCTGGCGGCGCGCGATGCGGTGTTTCCGCAATTTGCCACGCACAATGCGCTGACCATGGCGAGCGTGCTGGCGATGGCCGGCGATGCGTTTGCCCCCGGCGATTATGAATTCCAGTGCCTGCACGGGATGGGCGAACCGCTCTATTCGCTGGTGGTCGGCGCGGCCAATCTGGGCCGGCCCTGCCGCATCTATGCCCCGGTCGGCGGGCACGAGACGCTGCTGGCCTATCTGGTGCGGCGGCTGCTTGAAAACGGCGCCAATTCCTCGTTTGTCAACCGCATCGCCAATCCGGCGGTGCCGGTGGCAGAAGTGATCGCCGATCCGCTCGACGATCCCGATTGCGGCACGGTGCACCCGCTGATCGCACTGCCCGACGCGATCCTCGGCGATCGCCGCAACAGCGCCGGGCTCGATCTGGCGAGCGAGGCGGTGCTGGGCGAGTTGAACCACCGGCTGCGCGACGAGGGCCAGCGGCAGGTCGATGCCGCACCGACCGGCGCGCTGCCGAGGCTGCTGCCGCGCCCGATCGCCAATCCGGCGCGGCTGAATGACAGGGTCGGCACTGTCGCCGATACCACCCCCGCCGGGGCGGCGCAGGCGGCAGCGATTGCCGCCAGCGCCGCGCCCGGCTGGGCGGCGGTACCGGTGGCGCAGCGCGCGGCCATGCTGCGCCGCGCCGCCGATGCGATCGAGGCGGCGCAGGTGCCGCTGATCGCGCTGATCGTGCGCGAGGCGGGCAAGACCGTCGCCAATGCCGTGGGCGAAGTGCGCGAGGCGGTCGATTTCCTGCGCTATTATGCCGATCAGGCTACCGAAGCCGCGCCGCTCGGCGTGGCGGTGTGCATTTCGCCGTGGAATTTTCCGCTGGCGATCTTTGTCGGGCAGATCGCCGCCGCGCTGGTCGCGGGCAATGCGGTGCTGGCCAAGCCCGCCGAGGAAACCCCGCTGATCGCGGCCGAGGCGGTGCGCCTGCTCCACGCCGCCGGGATTCCCGCCGATGTGCTGCAACTGGTGCCCGGCGACGGCGCGATCGGCGCGGCGCTGGTGGCAGCGCCCGAAGTTTCGGCGGTGCTGTTTACCGGATCGACCGAAGTCGGCCGCCTGATCCAGCGGCAACTGGCGCAGCGCACCGGCGCCGGCGGCCGGCCGATCCCGCTGATCGCCGAAACCGGCGGGCAGAACGCGATGCTGGTCGACAGTTCGGCGCTGCCCGAACAAGTCGTCGCCGATTGCCTGGCCTCTGCCTTTGACAGCGCGGGCCAGCGCTGTTCGGCGCTGCGCGTGCTGTGCCTGCAGGACGATATTGCCGATACCGTGATCACCATGCTCAAAGGCGCGATGGCCGAATTGCGGCTGGGTCCGCCCGATGTGCTGGCGCACGATATCGGCCCGGTGATCAGCGCGGCGGCTCGGCTGGGGATTGAAAACCACATCGCCGCGATGGCCGCGCGCGGCGCGGCGGTGCACCGCATCGCCCTGCCCGCGGCGGCGGCCGAGGGGCACTTTGTCGCCCCGGCGCTGATCGAACTGGCGGCGCTGGCCGATCTGGGCGCCGAAGTGTTTGGCCCGGTGCTGCATGTGGTGCGCTATGCCCGGGCCGATCGCGCGCGGCTGATCGATGCGATCAATGCGCTGGGCTATGGGCTGACTTTTGGCCTGCACACCCGGCTTGATGCGACGATTGCCGAAGTGACCGGGGCGATCCATGCCGGCAATGTCTATGTCAACCGCAACACCATCGGCGCGGTGGTCGGGGTGCAGCCGTTTGGCGGCCACGGCCTGTCGGGCACCGGGCCCAAGGCGGGCGGGCCGCTCTATCTGACCCGGCTGGTGCAGCCGCAGCCGCAGCTGCCGATCAGTGGCGGCGCCAGCGACACCGCCGCGATCAGCTGGGCCGCGCTGGCCGGCTGCGTGGTGCCGCAGGTGCCGCTCAGCGCCGCGCTCGAACTGCCCGGCCCGGTGGGCGAGCGCAATCGCTATCGGCTCGATCCCGCCGGCAGCGTGGTCGCCTTTGCGCAAACGCGCGAGGCGCTGATCGAACAGATCGGCTGGGCGCTGGCGGCGGGCAATCGCGTGGTGCTGGCCGATGCCGCGCCGATCGCCGATCTGATCGCGCATGTGCCCGACAGCTTGCAGGCGCGAATCGAAGCGCCGCGCGACTGGACCCGCAGCGGGCCGTTTGCCCGCGCGCTGGTGGCGGGATCGCCCGATTTCGTCAGTGAGGTGCTCAAGGCGCTGGCCGCGCTGCCCGGGCCGATCGTGACCGCCGAAATGGCCTGTGCCGGCGGCGGCTATGCCCCGGCGCTGCTGCTGCGCGAAACCACCGTGTCGATCAACACCACCGCGGCGGGCGGCAATGCCAGCCTGATGGCGCTGGCGTGATCGCGGATTGCCCCATGGTGCAATGCAACATCCAAAATGCCGGCATACGGTTGCCCACCGCTGTCATCCGCCGCGATTGCGCCCGCATTTGCGCGCCCGCTTGGTGATGCCGAACCGGCAAGGCGCAGATTCCCGTCAATTCGGACCGCGACTTGCAATTTTTGCAATCGTATACGCCTCTTTCGCACTTGCACAAATACCGGTTCAGCCGCACATAGGACGGGCCTTTCAGGCATCCTCTCCCAAACTTTCCAGCCCGGCCGGCAACGGTCGGGCTTTTTTTTGAATGGCGCTTGCGGCGCTGCCCCCGGCCATCGCGGCTTGACTGTGGCGGGCGCATTGCGTAACGGCTCCCTCCTGATTCTGGTGGCAGCAGCAACGCCGGCACCGACCAACCGTTTTATATAAAGAGCATTGTCATGAAGCGCACGTTCCAGCCCAGCCGCCTTGTCCGCGCCCGCCGTCACGGCTTCCGCGCCCGCATGGCCACCGTCGGCGGCCGCAAGGTGCTGCGCGCCCGTCGCGCCCGCGGCCGCAAGAAGCTGTCGGCCTGAACCCGGCAATGGGGGGTGGCAACGCCCCCGCCGGCGAAGCCGATCCGGCGCCGCTGCGCCTGGGGGTGATTCGCCACCGCGCCGATTTCCTTGCTGCAAACCACGCCATCCGGGTCGCCAGGCCCGGATTTGTTTTGCTGGTGCGCACCGCGACGCAGCAGCCCGGTCAGGTGCGCTTCGGCGTTACGGTTACCAAAAAGATCGGCAATGCGGTGTGCCGCAACCGGATGAAGCGGCGGTTGCGGGCTTTGGCGCGCGAAGTGCTGCCGCTGGCCGGGATTGCCGGCGCCGATCATGTGCTGATCGGGCGCGAGGCGGGGATTGAACGCGATTTCGCAGCGATGCGCGCCGAATTGCACGCCGCGCTGGCACGCGCGGCATCCGGGCGCGGTGATCCGCCGCGCCGCCCGCGCGGTGCGGGGCCAAAACGGTGAAGCGGGTGATGATCGCGCTGGTCCGGCTGTGGCAGATCGGCCCTTCGGCGGTGATGCCGCCGACCTGCCGCTATGCCCCAAGCTGTTCGGCCTATGCGATCGAGGCGCTGGAAAAGCACGGTGCGTTTAGGGGTGGCTGGCTTACGCTGAAGCGGCTATTGCGCTGCCATCCATGGGGGGGCAGCGGATACGATCCGGTGCCATGATCGGCCGCACCCCGGCCAAGACCATTTTCAAGTAACGCGAGGCAGAGTGGAAAATCAGCGCAATATGATCTGGTCGATGGTCCTGATGGGGATCATCCTGATCGGCTGGCAAGTCGGCCTCGGCTATTTCTATCCCAACTACGGGCACAAGCCGGCGGTCCATGCCACCGCCACGCCCGGCGCCGCCCCGGCGCCCGCGCCCGCCGCGCCGCCTTCGGGCAGCGCCGCCACCTCGCGCGAAGGCGGGCTGCAATCGCCGGTCGATCAGATGGTCCAGGCGCATGATCTGCAATCGGCGCTGGCCAGCCCCAACCGCGTGGCGATCGATGCCCCCGGGGTGCGCGGCTCGATCAACCTGACCGGCGCGCTGATCGACGATCTGACGCTCAACCGCCATCGCGAAACCGCCGCGCCCAACAGCCCGCCGGTGCGGCTGTTTTCGCCCGCCGGCACCCCCGCGCAGCATTTTGCCCAGCTTGGCTGGGTCGGCAGCGGCGGCGTGCAGACCCCCGATGCCAATACGCTGTGGACGGCGAGCAGCCGCCGGCTGACCCAGGCCAGCCCGGTCACGCTGAGCTGGACCAACCCCACCGGGCAGACGTTCGCGATCCGCTATGCGATCGATGCCAATTACATGCTGACGGTGGACCAGAGCGTGACCAACGCCGGCGCCGCGCCGGTGACGGTGCGCCCGTTTGCGCTGATCAACCGCACCGATCGCACCGCCAGCGCCAATGGCCAGATCCATTCGGGCCCGATCGGCGCGTTCGGCGGCTCGGTCAATTTCAGCTATTGCTATCGCACCGTGCCCGGCATTCTCGGGCTCTATACCTCGTGCACCGGGGTGGAAAACCCGGTCATGCCCGAAGGCCAGGCCAACTGGATCGGCTTTACCGACATCTACTGGCTGTCGGTGCTGCTGCCCGATGCCGCCGCGCATCCGACCGGCGAATTCCGCGCGCTGAACAACGACTTGTTCCGCGCCGACCTGATCTATCAGCCGCAAGTGATCGCCCCGCACCAGACCGCCACGCTGACCAGCCGGGTGTTTGCCGGGGCCAAGGAAAACAGCGTACTCGAAGCCTATGAACAGCAGGGCATCGCCAATTTCTCGCTGGCGATCGACTGGGGCTGGTTCCGCTGGTTTGAAAAACCGATCTTCTGGCTGCTCGATGCGCTGTTCAAGGCGGTGGGCAATTTCGGCATCGCCATCATCCTGCTCACGCTGATCGTGCGTGGGCTGATGTTCCCGGTGGCGCAGCGCCAGTTCGCCTCGATGGCGGCGATGCGCGCGATCCAGCCCAAAGTGAAGGTGATCCAGGAACGCTACAAGGACGACAAGCCGCGCGCGCAGCAGGAAATGATGGCGCTGTACAAGGCCGAAGGGGTCAACCCGCTGGCCGGCTGTCTGCCGATGTTCCTGCAATTTCCGGTGATGTTCGCGCTGTACAAGGTGCTCGTGCTGACCATCGAGATGCGCCACCAGCCGTTCTTCGGCTGGATTCACGATCTCTCGGCGCCCGATCCCAGCCATGTGCTCAACTTGTTCGGGCTGCTGCCGTTTACCCCGCCGGGGTTTGCCGGGATCGGCGCGTTGGCGATCCTGCTGGGGGTGACGATGTGGCTGCAGTTCCGCCTGCAACCCGCCGCGCTCGATCCGTCGCAGCAGCAGGTGATGGCGATCATGCCGTGGATGATGATGTTCATCATGGCCAATTTCGCCTCGGGCCTGCTCGTCTACTGGACGGTGTCGAACCTGCTGACGATCGCGCAGCAGCGCTATCTCTATGCCCGCCACCCGCAATTGAAGGCGCAGGCCGACAAGGACCAGACCGATATCGACCGCGCCGCCCGGCGCGACGGCAAGAAAGCCTGACGGGCGCGCGCTGATGGCATCCCCGACCGGCCCCGATGAAGAAGGTTTGCGCCTGATCGCGCTCGAAGAACGCGCGCGCGTGCTGTTTGCCGGGCGCGTCGAGTTTCTCAAATCGGCGCCCTCGCTCAAATTCCTGCCCGATCCGGCCGAGCCCGAAGTGGCCTTTGCCGGGCGGTCCAATGTCGGCAAATCGTCGCTGATCAACGCGATCACCGGGCGCAAGTCGATCGCGCGCGCCTCGGTCACCCCGGGCCGCACGCAGGAACTCAACTGGTTCGAAGTTGGTGAGCCGACCCAGCTGCGGCTGGTCGACATGCCCGGCTATGGCTTTGCCAAGGCGCCCCCGGCGGTGACCGAGGCGTGGCGCCGACTGGTGCGCGATTTTCTGCGCGGGCGGGTGGTGCTCAAACGCACGCTGCTGCTGATCGATGCGCGCCACGGGGTCAAACCGGTCGACCGCGACATGATGGCGATGCTCGATGAAGCCGCGGTCGGCTATCGGCTGGTGCTGACCAAGGCCGACAAGATCCGCGCCGACGAGCTGGCCAAAGTCCACGCCGCAACTGAAGCCGAAGCGCGCCGCCACACCGCCGCCTTTCCGGGGGTGATCGTCACCTCGGCGGAAAAGAACACCGGCATTGCCGCCCTGCGCGCGGCGATCGTGGACGACTGCGAGACTTAGGCCAGCAGTCTGAGCTTTCGTGCCTCTCCTCGCGGGGGGCTGCGGCATTCACGCAAGTGATTCAGTAACACCCAAAAACCCAAATCCGGTTCGTCCTGAGCTTGTCGAAGGACGCACACTGCCTTGTGGCTGGGCGCTTTTTGTCAGCGCGGGGGGCGGGCCTTGGCGCGCGTCCTTCGACAGGCTCAGGACGAACCGATGTGTTATGGATCGGATACTTGGCTGATAGTGTAAATCCTCAAGCTCCTTTTGGGAAGGCGATCTTGGCCCCCCAACTCGCGCCACAAGGTGCTGCACCGCGTGTTCAGAGGTTCCCTCGCGCGGCGAACCCGGTTAAGGCGCAGGCGTCATGGACCAAGCCGCCCCCCCTGCCCGCACCGACCGCCCGCAACCCAAACCGTGGATCGCGGCGATCCATGCCTATGTTCCCGGCAAGACCACCGGCGATGACGGCCGCGTGCTGATCAAGCTGTCGGCCAACGAAAATCCGCTCGGCACCAGCGCGCTGGCCAGGGCGGCGCGTGCCGATGCGGGTGATCAGGCGCGCTATCCCGATCCCGACAGCACCGCGCTGCGCCAGGCGCTTGGCGCGCTGCACGCGATTGATCCGGCGCGGATCGTGATGGGCACCGGGTCGGACGAACTGCTCAATCTGGCGGCGCAGGCCTTTGCCGGGCCGGGCGATGAAGTGCTGTTCGTCCGCTACGGCTTTTCGGTCTACGACATTGCCGCGCGGCGCTGCGGCGCGACCCCGGTGGTGGCGCCCGACCGCGATTACGGCACCGATGTCGATGCGCTGCTGGCGGCGGTCACCGCGCAAACGCGGGTGGTGTTTCTGGCCAATCCCAACAACCCCACCGGCAGCTATCTCGGCGCGGCCGAACTGGCGCGGCTGCACGCCGGCTTGCGCGGCGATATCCTGCTGGTAGTCGATCAGGCCTACGCCGAATATGTCGCTCCCGAAGACAGCGACGGCGCGCTGGCGCTGGCCGCAAGCGCAACCAATGTGCTGGTCACGCGCACTTTTTCCAAAATCTATGGCTTGGCCGGCGAACGGGTGGGCTGGGCGACCGGCGATGCCGCGCTGATCAGCATGCTCGATCGCATTCGCGGGCCGTTCAACTTGTCGCATTCGGCGCAGGCGACCGCGCTGGCGGCACTCGAAGATCAGGATTTCGTGCAAGCTTCGTTCGAACACAACCGGCGCGAACGCGCGCGGTTTGTCGAGCGGCTCAATGCGCTGGGCAACCACGGCCTGCGCCCGCTGCCGAGCGAGGCCAATTTCGTGCTGATCGAATTTGCCGGCGCGTTGAGCGCCGAGGCGGCCTATCGCGGGCTGATGGAGGCGGGCTATATCACCCGCTGGCTGCCCGGCCAGGGACTGCCGCAATGCCTGCGCATCACCATCGGCAGCGCGGCCGACATGGACCGCATCGCCGATGCCCTGGCGCGGATGGCCGGGGCATGACCGCACCGTTTGGCAAAGTCGCGGTGATCGGGCTGGGCCTGCTCGGCAGCTCGCTCGCGCGCGCGATCCGCGCCGCGCTGCCCGCCATCGCCCTGAGCGGCTACGATGCCGATCCTGCGGTGCGCGCGCGCGCCGGCGAAATCGCGCTGGTGGATGATGTCGCGGACACAGCCGCGCAGGCGGTCAGCGGGGCCGACCTGGTGGTGCTGTGCGTGCCGGTCGGGGCGATGGCCACGGCGGCGCAAGCGATGGCCCCCGGGCTGGCGCCGGGCGTGCTGATCAGCGATGTCGGATCGAGCAAGGCCGGGGTTGCCGCCATGCTGGCGCAGGCGCTGCCCGGCCATCGCATTATCCCCGCGCACCCGGTTGCCGGCACCGAACAGAGCGGCCCCGATGCCGGCTTTGCCAGCCTGTTCCGCAACCGCTGGTGCATCCTCACCCCGCCCGCTGCGGCTGATCCGGCCGATCTGGCGCGGCTGACCGCCTTGTGGGAGGCGCTGGGCGCGCGGGTCGATGTGATGGACGCCGAACATCACGATCTGGTGCTGGCGGTGACCAGCCACCTGCCGCACCTGATCGCCTATTGCATTGTCGGCACCGCGTCGGATCTCGAACGCGTGACGCAAAGCGAAGTGATCAAATATTCCGCCGGCGGGTTTCGCGATTTCACCCGCATCGCCGCGTCCGACCCGACGATGTGGCGCGACGTGTTTCTGACCAACCGCGATGCCGTGCTCGACATGCTCGGGCGGTTCAACCGCGACCTGACCGAATTGACCGAAGCGATCCGCGCCGGCGACGGGCCGACGCTGTTTGACCATTTCACCCGCACCCGCGCGATCCGCCGCTCGATCATCGCGATGGGCCAGGACGATGCCCGGCCCGACTTTGGCCGATCCGACCACGACGGCGCCAAGCCCTGATCAGACCAGGCTGATCCCCAGCACCGCCGACAGATCGGCCAGCGCCTGTTCGCCGCTGACCACCTTGATCGCGTGCATGCCCAGCATCGCGGCCGGCTTGCAATTGATGCCCAGATCATCGAGATAGATGCAGTCGGCGGGCGCCACGCCGAGCCGTTCGCACATCATCGTGTAAATGCGCGGATCGGGCTTGCGCACCCCTGCTTTCGAGCTTTCGATGACATGTTCAAACCGGGCAAAGATCGCCTCGATCGCATCGGCGTGATCGCCGCTGCGCGCCATGCCGGCGCCGTGGCCGGTCGGCACATTGTTGGTGATGCAGGCGATGCGATAGCCCGCCGCGGTCAGCCGGTCGAGCGCGGCGACCATCGCCGGGCGCACCGCGCCCGCCAGCACCGCCAGCACCGCCGCGCCATCGAGCGCATGGCCCAGCGCCGCCGCCTCTGCGGCGAACGCGGCATCAAACGCAGCCGCATCGATTTCGGCGCGTTCGAACCGTGCCCAGGCGTTGCTGTCGGGATTGGCGGCATTGACGCGGCGGATGAAATCGCGCGGCAAACCACGTTCGGCCTCAAGCCGGTTGAACGCTTCGAACGGCGATGCGGTGATCACCCCGCCAAAATCGAAAATCACGCACGTGTACGCCATCGCCATCCTTCTCCCCTGGCGCGAACCGTACCGCGCCGTGGCCGCGCTGCAAGTTGCTTGTGAATTGACCCAGATCATGGTCAGCTTGGCGCGGCGGTAGCAGGTATAAGCTATTGTCAAGCAGGAGAATCCCCATGCGCTCCATACTCTGCCCGGTCGACACCTCGAACACGCTTGATGATCGCGTCGAAACCGCGCTTGCCCTGGCGCGCGCGGTCGATGGCCATGTCACGTTCCAGATCGCCACGCCGTTTGCCGAACTGGCGCTGTGGGAACCGTTTGGCGGCGCTGCACTGTCGGCAGAGGCGATCAACCAGGTGCGCGCCGCCGATGAACGGCTGGCGAGCGATCTCGACGCGCGGCTGGCGCCGCAGGATGTCAAATTCGACGTGGTGATCGTCGATGAAGGCCGCATCGAGGGTGTCGCCACCGCCTCGCGCTTTACCGATCTGGTGGTGACCAGCCTTGAGGACCCGACGCTGGAGGAAATCGGCCTGGGTGTGCGCGTGCCGGTGCTGGCAGTGCCGCGCGGCACGCCGCTGCTGACATTCGATGCGCCGGTGGTGGTGGCCTGGGATGGCGGCCACGAAGGCGCGGCGGCACTGCGCGCGGCGCTGCCGCTGCTGCGGCTGGCGGGATCGGTGCACCTGCTGACCGTGCGCGAAAAAAGCGACGATTATCCGGCAGCCGAAGCCGCCAGCTATCTGTCGCGCCACGGCATCCATGCCGAATGCCACGAGGTTGAACCGGTCGATTCGGTGGCGACCACGATTACCGGGTTTGCCCGCCAGATCGGCGCCGGGCTGATCGTGATGGGGCTGTTCGGCAAGAGCCGCCTGCGCGAACTGCTGCTGGGCGGGGTCTCTCGCGCGCTGCTCGACGGTTCGGTGGTGCCGCTGTTTTTGATGCATTGACCGGGGTTTGGGGGGCGGAAAATCACCCCCTCCCCGTTCCCCCTGCCGGTTCGTCCTGAGCATGTCGAAGGACGCGCGCCAACGCCTGCCCCACGCGCTGAAAAAGGCGCAAGGCCACAGGTCAGCGCGCGTCCCTCGACATGCTCAGGACGAACCAATCTATTTTAATTACAGTAGTTTAATAGCGCCCTTGGCGGGAACCAAACCCATACCGCTCAATCAAACAGAGAACTGACCGAGCTTTCATCCGCAATCCGCCGCACGGCTTCGCCGATCAGCGGGGCGATGGGCAGCAGGCGGATGCGGTCGCAGTCGCGGGTGGCTTCGGTGGGCAGGATCGAATCGGTGATCACCAGTTCCTTCAGCGCCGATTTGCCGACCCGCGCCACCGCGCCGCCCGACAGCACGCCGTGGGTGATATAGGCGGCCACCCCGGCGGCGCCGGCATCCATCAGCGCCTGCGCGGCGTTGCACAGCGTGCCGCCCGAATCGATGATATCGTCGATCAGGATGCACATGCGGCCTTTGACTTCGCCGATGATGTTCATCACTTCGGACTGGCCGGGCCGGTCGCGCCGTTTGTCGACGATCGCCAGCGGCGCATTGTCGAGCCGTTTGGCCAGCGCGCGCGCGCGCACCACCCCGCCGACGTCGGGCGAGACCACCATCAGCCGTTCGCCGCCATAGCGGGTCTGGATATCGGCGGCCATCACCGGCGCGGCGAACAGGTTGTCGGTGGGAATATCGAAAAAGCCCTGAATCTGCCCGGCGTGCAGATCGACCGCGAGCACGCGGTCGGCGCCGGCGGTGGTGATCAGATTGGCCACCAGCTTGGCCGAAATCGGCGTGCGCGGGCCGGGTTTGCGGTCCTGCCGGGCATAGCCGAAATAGGGCACCACCGCGGTGATCCGCTTGGCCGAGGCGCGGCGCAGCGCATCGATGCAGATCAGCAGTTCCATCAGGTTGTCGTTGGCGGGATAGCTGGTCGATTGCACGATGAAGACGTCTTCGCCGCGCACGTTTTCGTGGATTTCGACGAACACTTCCTCGTCGGCGAACCGGCGCACCGATGCTTCGGTCAGCGGCAGTTCAAGATAGGCGGCGATGGCCCGTGCCAGCGGCAGATTGCCGTTGCCCGACATGATTTTCATCGATTTGATCCCTGCTTGTCTGACCGATCCCGCAGGTTCGCTGCCGCATTGCGCGCGCGGGGGCGATTCGCGGCGGCGTCCCTGTCGCCGGGGCCTTAGCCCAAGATGACACCTTTGCAACATGGGGCGACCCCTCCGGGCAGTGGACAGCGCTTGGCAGACGGGTGGTTTATTCTCTAGGACAGAGCCATGGCCGACCGTTTGATCATTACCCTCGCCCAGCTTGACCAGCGTGTCGGCGATCTTGCCGCCAATGCCGCGCAGATTCGCCGCGTGCGCGATCAGGCGCGCGACAGCGATCTGATCGTGTTCCCCGAAATGCATCTGATCGGCTATCCGCCAGAGGATCTGATCCAGAAGCCGGCGCTGATCGCCCGCGCCTTGGAAGAGCTCGAAGACTTGGCGCGCGATACCGCCGATGGCGGGCCGGCGCTGCTGGTGGGCAGCGTGTTCGTGCGCGATGGCGCGCTGCACAACGGGGTGGCGCTGCTCGAAGGCGGGCGGATCGCGGCGGTGCGGTTCAAGTACGAATTGCCCAATTACGGCACCTTCGACGAAAAGCGCCATTTCCTGCCCGGCCCGCTGCCCGAACCGGTGCTGTTCAAAGGGGTGATGCTCGGGCTGCCGGTCTGCGAGGATATCTGGCACGCCGATGTCTGCCGCCATCTGGCGGGGCTTGGCACCGAAATCTTCATCTGCGTCAACGCCAGCCCTTACGAGATCGACAAGGACGTGATGCGCATCGACGGCGTGGCCAAGCGCCGCGCGATCGATACCGGGATTCCGCTCGCCTATCTCAACCGCGTCGGCGGGCAGGACGAACTGGTGTTTGATGGCGCCAGCTTTGTCGTCGGCCCCGAAGGCGCGCTGTGGGTGCAGGCGCCCGACTGGCGCGAGGCGATCATCCGCACCGAATGGACCCGCGTGGCGGTGGGCAACAGCCATCGCTGGCGCTGCGCGCCGGGCGCAATGCACGAACTGGCCGAACATCCCGAAGACATCTATTGCGCGATGGTCGTCGCGCTGCGCGATTATGTTGAAAAGAACCGCTTTCCCGGCGTTTTGCTGGGGCTGTCGGGGGGAATCGATTCGGCGCTTACCGCAGCGATCGCGGTCGATGCGCTGGGGCCGGAACGGGTGTGGTGCGTGATGCTGCCCAGCCGCTATACCAGCCAGGACAGCCTCGACGATGCCGCCGCCTGCGCCGCGTTGCTCGGCACGCGGATCGATACGGTGCCGATCGAGCCGGCGGTCGCGGGGTTTGACACAATGCTGGCGCCGCTGTTTGCCGGACGCGCGCCCGATATTGCCGAAGAAAACCTGCAATCACGCATTCGCGGCACCACGCTGATGGCGCTGTCGAACAAGTTTGGCCCGATGCTGGTCACCACCGGCAACAAGAGCGAAATGAGCGTGGGCTATGCCACCATCTATGGCGACATGAACGGCGGCTACAACCCGCTCAAAGACGCCTACAAGACCACGGTGTTTGCGCTGTCGCGCTGGCGCAACGGCGCGCGCCCGGCGATCGGGCTGGGCCCTGATGGCCCGGTGATGCCCGAACGGATCATCACCAAGCCGCCCAGCGCCGAATTGCGCCCCGATCAGAAGGATTCGGATTCGCTGCCCGATTATGCCGTGCTCGATGCCATCCTGCTCGGCCTGATCGAACAGGAACGCAGCGTTGACCAGATCGTCGCCGATGGCCACGATCGCGCCACGGTCGAGCGTATCGAACGGCTGCTGCATCTGGCCGAATACAAGCGCCGCCAGGCCCCGCCGGGGGTCAAGCTGGGCAGCCGCAATTTCGGCCGCGACCGGCGCTATCCGATCACGCAGGCGTTTCGCACCGCGTGATCGGGGCGATCACACCGGCGCCTGCGTATTGACGCGGCCGGTGCGTTCGAGCTTGCCCCAGCCGATGCCAAGCCCCGACAGCGCGGCGCCGACCGCGCGGATCACCACGCCGTACATCAGCTGGCGATAGACGAAGCGCTGCGCCAGCAGCAGGAACGGCGGAAAGCGCTTTTCGCGCAGGTCGAGCCGATAGGCGATCCACCCGCAGAGCAAGTCGATGGTGGTAAACCCGATCCAGTAGACCCCCATGCGCAACACGTCGGTCTGCGTCTGCGCCCAGCCGTGCTGGGCAATGCGCACCGCGGTGCCGATGATCGAGACCGCCAGCGCCAGATCGATCAGCGGCGAAATCACCGCAAAGGCGATCTGGAACAGCCAGGCCTGCGGCATGCCGACCAGCGCCAGCCCCGGCGGGGTGCGTTCGCGCAAGATGCGGCGGTGTTTCCACAGGCATTGCAACGTGCCGAACGCCCAGCGGAAGCGCTGTTTGCCCAGTGCGCGCAGCGTTTCGGGCGCTTCGGTCCAGGCTACCGCGTCTTCGTCATAGGCCACTTTCCAGCCCTTGCGCTGGATCGCGATGGTCAGATCCTGGTCTTCGGCCAGCGTGTCTTCGGGATAGCCGCCGACATCTTCGAGCGCCTTGCGCCGCCACGCGCCGACCGCGCCGGGCACGACCATGATCGCATCGAACCGGGTCAGCGCGCGGCGTTCGATATTTTGCGCGGTAACATATTCGACCGCCTGCCAGCGGGTGACCAGATTGACCCGGTTGCCCACTTTGGCATTGCCGGCGACCGCGCCGATCTCTTCATCATCGAACCAGCGCACCAGCCGGGCGATCGTTTCGGGCTCGAACTGGGTATCGGCATCGAGCGCGACGACAATCGCCCCGCTCGCCTGCGCCAGCGCGCGGTTGAGCGCATTGGCCTTGCCGCCGTTGACCATCGTCATCAGCCGCACGCGCGGATCATCGCCGAAAGCGCCGGCGACGATCGGGCTGGTCCGGTCCTTTGACCCGTCGTCGGCCACGATCACTTCGAGCGGGTGATAGCTGCTGGCAAGGATGCGGCGGACCGAGCTTTCGATCACGCGTTCTTCGTTGTAGGCGGGGATGATCACCGAAACGAGCGGGCGCGGGGTGCCTTCGGGCAGATCGGGCGGCGGTTGCATGTCGGGGTCGCGCCCGGCAAACAGCGCCAGCGTGGTCAGCCCCAGCGCGCGGATCACCCCGAGCGCGATGGCAAAGAAGAACATCCATTTCAGCCCCGACAACAGCCCGGCCAGCGCGACGAAAATGCCGACATCGAGCCGCACCGCGACCAGGTCCCAGCCTTCGATCACCGGCATCACCGCATCGCGGTTGAGCCCGGCCAGCGTCGAGGCCGGCACGAACGTATAGCCATCGGCGCGCAATTTTTGGATGATGCGCGGCAGCGCCAGCACGGTCTGGCTGCGATCACCACCGCCATCGTGCAACAGCACGATATTCACCGTGCGATCAGGGGTGGCGCCTTCGACCTGGCTGACGGTGCGCTGAACGATGTCGTCGGCGGTGCGTTTCTGCCAGTCGCTCGGGTCGCCATGCAGCCCGACGATGGTGTAGCCCTGTTGCTGGGCAAGCAGCGCCGGGCCCAGTTCATCGGGTGTGGTCGGTTCGGCGTCCCCGAAATAGGGCGCGCGGAACAGCCGGGTCGAACGGCCGGTATAGGCCTCGATCAGGCGCTGCGTGGTGTTCAGTTCGAGCCGGTTGCCGGTGTCGCTGACTTCGGCCATGTTCGGGTGCGTATAGCTGTGATTGCCGATTTCCGACCCGTCGGCGAGGATGCGCTGCAGGATCGAGCGATTCTGCACCCCGTTTTCGCCGATCACGAAAAACGTCCCCGGCACGTGATAGCGTTCGAGGATCGACAGGATCTGCGGGGTATAGCGCGGATCGGGACCATCGTCGAAAGTCAGCGCGATCTGTTTGGGCCGGTTGCCGGTGCGCCGCACCACATAAGGCGTGGGCAACTGGTCGTAGTTTTCATCGGTGATCAGCGAAGACCGGGTGTCCCAGCGCAACGAGCGCGTACCACCCTGCGGCACCGAATCGACGCGCAGGATTTCGCCGTTGCCTTCGATATCGACGTTGTTCATCTGTTGCAGCGGGCCCAGATTGGGCCGCGACCGGTCATGTTTGCGCCAGGTCGCCAGCGCGGTCCAGAACCCGGGATCTTCGGACCCCAGCCGCCACAGCGCGACCGAGCCGATGCCCATGCGATCGAGCACCAGCAGCTGGTTCCAGCTGGTTGCCGCATCGAGCATCCATATCTCGTGGCGCACCGGCGGGGTGGCCGGATTGCTGTCATCGTCTTCGTCAAAGGCAAAGCCGACATTGCCGGCAACGCGATCCCACACCGGCTGTGCCGAGGAATCGAGCGCGGCGAGCCAGGCTTCTTCAACCGTCAGCGGGTCGGCATTGCCATTGTGCCAGTCATAGGCATAGCTGCCCAGCGCGACGATCACCTTGTTGGGCGGGACATCGCGCAAGGCATCGGTCAGATGGCTGACAAACCAGGTGTTCGAGGCGATCGGCCCGGCCGGCCCGGTCATGTAATGTTCGTCATAGGCCATCAGCACGATCTTGTCGGCAACCGCGGCAAAGGCGCGGGTATTCCACGCTTCATCGTCGATCGGCACGGTGACCGTGACCAGCTTGTGCTTGGGCGCCAGCCTGGCATGGAGATCGGCGACGAACTGGCGCAACGAACCCAGCCCCCATGCCGGCATCGATTCAAAATCGATCATCACCCCGGCATCGCCATCGGCCGCCAGCGCATCGTCGATGCTGCGCACCAGCGCGGCGCGGTGCTGGGCGCTGGCCAGCACGCGCGCAGTGCCCGGGCCGTTCCACGCGCCATTGGCAATGTTCTGCACGACATCGACCACCAGCGGGTGGTGAATCTGCCCGGCGAGCACGCGGCGCATGCGCGGATCATCGTTGGCGACCAGATTGCCCTGCTGATCGAGCGTCATCAGCGTCGGCGCGACCCAGTCGAGCCCCGGCGCCTGGCGCTTGAGACTTTCCACCGCACCTTCGCCGAACGGGGAATAGAACCCGATCGTCAGGTTCTGCGCCTGACGCTGCGGGGCAACCCCGCGCCGGCCCAACAATGCCGAAATCTGCCGCGACAGCCGCCCGACCTGCGTGCGCAAGGGCAGCGGCTGCGGCCGTTCAAACCCCAGCTTCAACGGCTGCGACGAGGGCACGGTGGCCACCGTCGTGGCAAAGGCCAGGGCAACCAGAATCAGCAGGCCAATCGCGGCCAGCACGGCGCGCCGGGTCCAGCGGCGGCGGCGGCCGGTGGGATCGTAGAATATCGGACGTTGCAAGCGATGCCCCCGGGGGTTTGGTCGGGCTCGCTATAGCACCCTGCGCGGTGAAGGACAGCGCATTGACGTCAAACCCTGTTCGGAATTTCCATCGCTGACCATCGCAATTTTCGCCCTGCCCGCAGCGGGATCAACCGGTTAGAATGCCCGGCATGACCAAACGCCAACCCACCTTTTTCCTGTCGCACGGCGGCGGCCCGTGGCCGTGGCTCGATGGCGAATTCCGTCGCGGCTTTGACTGGCTGGAGGCGAGCCTGCGCGCGCTGCCGGCGCAATTGCCGCAGCCGCCGCGCGCGGTGCTGGCGGTATCGGGGCATTGGGAAGAACCGGGCTTTGCCGTATCGGGCGCGGCGCGGCCGGGCATGGTCTATGACTATTACGGCTTTCCCGAACATACTTATCACATTTCCTATCCCGCGCCGGGATCGCCCGAGGTGGCGCTCGAAGTGGTCGATTGCGCGCAGGCAGCGGGGATTGCCGTGGCGATCGATCCGGCACGCGGGTTTGATCACGGCACTTTTTCGATGTTGCAGCCGATCTATCCGGCGGCCGATGTGCCGGTGGTCAGTCTGTCGCTGCGCCATGACCTTGACCCGGCGGCGCATCTGGCGCTGGGCCGCGCGCTGGCGCCGCTGCGCGATCGCGGCGTGGTGATCATCGGATCGGGCCTGAGCTGGCACAATTTGCGGATGTTTGACCCGCGTGCCGCCGTGCCCTCGGCGGCGTTTGACGGCTGGTTGCGCCAGACGCTGGACATTCCCGAGGCCGGCGCGCGCGCCGCCGCGCTCTGCGCGTGGGAGCAAGCCCCGGCGGCACGGCTGGCGCATCCGCGCGAAGACCACCTGATCCCGCTGATGGTCGCGGTGGGCGCGGCGGGCGATGATCCGGCCACCTGCATCTATGGCCAGGATGATCTGCGCGGCGGGATCACCGCCTCGGCCTGGCGGTTTGGCGCCGATACCAAGCCCAGCGGATTTGACCGGTTATCCGCCCAGCGCGCGGTGGCAGCCGATCAGCGCTGAGGCGACTGCAGCGCGCGCGGCGACTACTGCACGCGCGGCATCGATCCGCCGCGCCGCGACGATCACCCGCTCGATCCGGCTGATTTCGCCGGCGCGTTCGCTGGCCTCGGCGCGCGCCAGCGCGGCGGCCAGCGCGCGATCGGCGGTGATCCGCGCGGCGAGATCGGCACGCGCCCCGGCCAGCGCGACAAACGCGTTTTCAACCTCGCCCCCGGCGGTCAGCACGCTGGAGCGATAGGCGGCGATCGCTTCGCGTTCGGCGCCGCGCGCGGCGGCGACTTCGGCATCGATCCGGCCGAAATCGAACAGCCGCCAGCGCAGCCCGATCGCCCCGGTGATGACATTGGCACTGTTGCCGCCGAGCAGCGACAGATCGGTGCTCGAATAGCCGAACGCCCCCGACAGATTGAGATGCGGCCAATATTCGGCGAGCGCGGTGCCGATCCGCGCATGGCTGGCGACCAGCCGCGCCTCGGCAATCGCCAGATCGGGCCGCGCGCGCAGCAGATCGGCGGGCGTGCCGGCGGCCGGTTCGGCGGCATCGGGGATCGGCGCGGCATCGTCGCCCGCGAGTTCGGGCAGCGGCGATCCCGCCGGGCGGCCGATCAGCACGGCGATGCGGTTTTGCGCGGTGGTTTGCGCCACGGTGGCATCGGGCAGCACCGCATCGATTGCGGCGAGCGCGGCGGTGGCATCATCGCTTTCCCGGGCCGCCGCATCACCGCGCGCGGCGCGGGCGCCGGTAATCCCCGCCTGATCGGCAATCAGGGCGCGCAATTGCACCAGCAGCGCGCGATCGGCGGCGGCGCGGCGCCAATCGAGCCAGGCCTGCGCAATCGCACTGGCCAGCGTGAGCCGCGCGGCGGCCACCCCCGCCCCGGCGCCCTCCCCATCGGCCCCGGCGGCGCGCGCGGTGGCGGCAAGGCCCCCGGCGAGATCGGCATCCCAGCCCAGCGTCACCCCGAGATCGCCCTCGTTCTGCGTGCGCGACAGCGACGGCACATATTGCACCAGCCGCCCCAGCCCCGAATCGAGCGATTGGCGCTGGCGTGCCAGCGTGTCGCTGGTGGTCAGCGACGGCAGCCGCGCCCCGCGGGCATCGCGCGCCATCGCCCGCGCCTGATCGAGCCGGGCCAGCGCCGCCGCGATATCGGGGCTGTCGGCGGCGCCCGCCTGTTCGAGCCGATCGAGCGCGGGATCGTTGAAATCGTGCCACCACGCGCGAGGGACGGGCCGCGCGACGGCATTGGCGGCGTGCCATTGCGGCGCCAGCGGCAGTTCGGGCCGAGGTAACGGCCCGGCCCCGGCGCAGGCGCCCAGCGTGAGTGCAGCGAGCGCCGGCAGCGCGGTGCGCAGGCGGATCATGCCGGTTCTCCCTCGATCGGCGTCTCGCGCGCCAGCAGCAGATAGAGCGCGGGGGTGGCGATGCGCGCCAGCAGCGTGGAGGTGATCAGCCCGCCGATCATCGTGATCGCCATCGGCGAATAGAGCCCGTTGCCCTCGATCGCCAGCGGCAGCAGCCCGCCGATCGCGGTGATCGAGGTGAGCAGCACCGGCAGAAAGCGGATTTCGCCGGCATGTTCGACCGCCGCGCGCAGGCCCATCCCATCCCCGCGCAACTGTTCGGTAAAATCGACCAGCAGGATCGAATTCTTGATCTCGATCCCGACCAGCGCGATCATCCCCACTGCGGCGGTAAACGACAGGCTGTTGCCGGTCAGCCCCAAGGCGGTAACCGCGCCGAAAAAGCCCAGCGGCACCACGGCGGCAATCGCGATGACATTGCGAAAGCTGCCGAATTCGAGCACCAGCACCGCCAGAATGCCGACCGTCGCCACCACGATCGCCGGCAGCAGCCCACCAAAGCTGCGTGACGAGGATTCCGCCTCGCCCGCCACCACCAGCCGGTATCCCGGGGGCAGCGGCACCGCCGCCTGCAACCGCGCAACCGCATCGGCATTGGCGCGGCTGACCAGCGTGCCGGGGGTGACCCAGGCGGTGAGCGTGACCGCGCGCTGGCGCTGCTGGCGCTCGATCGCGCCGGGGCCGCTTTCGAGCGTAGGGGTGGCCAGCGCCGAGAGCGGCACCTGCCCGCCGCCCAGCGTCGGCACCATCACCTGATTGAGCGCGGCGACTTCGCGGCGGCCGTCGAGCGGCAGATGCACCGCCACCGGGTATTGATCGCCATCCTGATCGCGCACGATCGCCGGGCTGGTGCCGCCGATCGCCAGTTGCACCGCCTGGCGCAGCGCGCCGGGGGCAATGCCGAGCGCGCGGGCGCGTTCTTCATCGACCGCCAGATGAATGTCGGTGCGCCGCGCGCGCAGCGGATTGGCAACATCGCGCAACGCGGGCAGCGTGCGCAGCGCATCTTCGCCGGCATTGGCCAGCCGGGTCAGCGTGTCGAGATCGGGCCCGATGATGCGCAGCGCAACCGGCGCCTCGATCTGCGGGCCCTGGACAAATTCGATCAGCTTGATCCGCGCGCCGGGAATTCGCGCAAAATCGGCGCGCATCGCCGCCAGCACGGCCGGGGTGGTGCGCGGGTTGTAGGCGGTGAACGCGGCGGCGACTTCGCCCACCGCAGGGTCTTCGGCCGAAGGCGGATTGTTGTAATAGAGCTGCGGATTGCCGCGCCCGCTGTTCTCCACCGTCCACGCCACATCGGGGGCGCGGGCGATCCGGGCCGCCACCGCGTGAACCACGCGATCGGTCGCCGCCAGCGCGGTGCCGCGCGGCATTTCGATCCGCACCAGGAATTGCGGCAGATCGGCGGGCGGAAACAGGCTGCTGCCGATCGCCCCGGTGATCGGCAGCGCGAGCAAGGCCAGCGCGCCGATCAGCAGCAGCGCGGCGACCGGGCGATCGAGCGCGCGGTGGAGCACCGGGCTGTAGACGCGCTCAATCCCCCGGTGCAGCGCGCGCAGCAACACATTGCCGTGCGGATCGACATTGCGCGGCAGCACCCGACTGGCGACAAACGGGATCAGCGTCAGCGCCACGATCAGCGACCCGCCAACCGTGCCGAGCACCGCCACCGGCATCGAGCGGATGAATTCGCCCGATCCCTCGGGCAGCGCGATCAGCGGCAGAAACGCGAACATCAGACAGGCGGTGCAGCCGATCACCGCCAGCGCGATCTGCCCGGTGCCGGCAATCGCCGCCTGCGCGCGGGTCACCCCGCTGCGCAAAGTGCGCGAGACGTTTTCGATCACCACGATCGCATCATCAACCAGCAGCCCGAGCGAGATGACAAACCCGGCCACCGCCAACTGGTTGAGATTGTAGCCGCCCACCTGCAGCACGAGCACCCCGATCAGCAGCGACACCGGGATCGCCACCATCACCACCCCCGCCGCGCGCCAGCCGAGCGGCAGCAGGGTGATCCCGACGATCAGGAACGCCAGCAGGAAATCGCGCGCCAGCAGCGTCATGCGGTGGTGGACATTGTTGGCCTGGGTAAACCCCTGTTGCAGCCGCACGCTGCCCGGCAGAGTATGGGTAAACTGGTCCGCCTCGCTGCCGATCGCCTGCATCAGCGCGGCGATATCCTGGCGGTCGCCCTGCGTCGCGGTGACCAGCAGCGCGCGATGGCCGTTGAAGCGCACCACATACGAAGGTTCGGCAGTGGTCCATTGCACGTGCGCCACATCGCCCAGCCGCACCTCTTTGCCACCGGGCACCGGCAGCGCGATCCGTTCAACCGCAGCGGCATCGGCAAAATCGCCGGCATAGCGCACGGTAAACCGCCGGCTGCCGGCATTGACCGCGCCGATCGGCGAATCCGCCCCGGCATTGCGCAAGGCATCGACCACCGCGCCAGGCGCCAGCCCCAGTGCGGCGAGCCGCGCGGGATCAAGCTCGACCGCCAGTTCGCTCGGCCCCGATCCCCACACTTCGGCCTTGCGAATGCCGGGCACGCGGGCAAAGCGGTCGCGCAGATCGCGCGCCAGCTTGTCCATGCTGCGCATCGGCAGCACGTCGCTGATCAGCGCATATTCGACAATCGGCACATCGGTCGGCCGCGCGCGTTCGATTTCGAGCCGGGTGATCCCCGCCGGCAGCTTGGCGCGCAGCGCGTTGACCTCGCGCTCGACTTCATCATATTTGCGGTCGGTATCGGTGCCATAGAGGTATTCGGCGCGGATCACCGCGACGCCGTCGCCGCTGTTCGAGGTGGTCTGGCGCAGCGCATCGAGCCCCGACAGCGCATCCTCGATCGGCTTGGTCACTTGCTGTTCGATATCGCGCGGATTGGCGCCGGGCAGCACGGCGGTAACGATATAGAGCGGAAAGCTGATCTGCGGGTCTTCGGTCTGGGGCATGCGCACCAGCGTGATCACCCCGATCGCGGCGAGCAGCAGCGTCGCCAGCAGCGAAAACTGCCAGCGGTTTACGGCAAAGCCGATCAGCGCTCTCATGACCCGCTCACCACCACCTGCTGGCCTTCGCCGACAAAACCGGCCCCGGCGGTGATCACCCGCGTGCCCGGCGGCAGGCCGGCAATCAGCGCATCGCGATCATCAAACCCGAAAAACCGCACCTGCGTGCGCCGCGCGCGGCCCTGCGCGTCGATCCGCCACACGCTGGCGCGGCTGCCATCGGCATCGATCAAGGCTTCGGCCGGCAGATGGACCGGCGCGGCAGCGGTGCTGACCGGGTGATCGGCCAATTGCACCGAGGCGGCGCTGCCGCTGGCGAGCACGCTGCCCGCCGGCAAGATGACTTCAACCGCGACCAGCCCGCTGTGCGGATCGGCACCACCGGCCCCATGGCGGACATGGCCGATCAGGGGCGCCGCGGCGCCTTCCGGCCAGACTTGCACCGCTTGGCCCGGTTGCAGGTGCAGCGCCACCGCTGCGGGCACATCGGCCACCGCCAGCAGCGCGCCATTGCGATCGGCCACACGCACCACCGCCTGCCCGGCGCCGACCGCTTCGCCGAGCTCGGCGCTGCGGCTGAGCACCAGCGCGGCAAACGGCGCGGTCAGCCGCGCCGAGGCGAGATCATAGCGCGCCGCCGCCAGCGCGGCCTCGGCACTGTGCGCCGCATCGCGCGCGCTGGCCGCTGCCGCCGGGCTGACCGCACCGGCATCGACCAGCCCGCTCAACCGTTCGGCATCGCGCGTGGCGCGCGCGGCATCGGCACTGCGCATGGTCACGGCGGCGGCATATTGCGGGGATTCGAGGCTGGCCACCAGCGCCCCCGGCGCCAGCCGGTCGCCCACCCGCACCGGCAGCGCAGTGATCCGGCCGGGCACGCGAAATGCCAGCGTTGCCTCGCGGTCAAAATGGATCGTCGCGGCGTAGCGCGTGCCGGCAGCGGCGGCGCCATCATCGCCGGCCACGACCGCGCGCACCGCCAGCGGCGCCGCCGCATCGGGCGCCGCGCGCGGCTGCGCCAGCGCCAGCCCGAGCGCCCCGACGCCGGCAAGACCCAACGCGGTCACGGTGATCAGGCGGCGATTCGGCATGGCGACGAGTCCCATCAAATGGCGATTTCCTATCTGCGATAGGCAATCAATGATAGGTAGTCAAGCCGATACCTATCATTGATCGTTTGCCCCCCGCCGCGAACTGTGTCACAAGCCCGCCCCATGAACGCGCCGACCAGACGCGCCCGTACCGGAGAGCGTCGCGAACAGATCCTGGAAGTGGCCCTGCGCCTGTTCGGTGAACGCGGCGCCGGCAATGTGACCACGCGCCAGATTGCCGAAGCGGTGGGGATTTCGCAGCCCTCGCTCTATGCCCATTTCCCTTCGGCCGAAGCGATTGCCGACGAATTGTGCGTGCGCGCGTTTGCCGCCTTGCAGACCCGGTTTGCCGCGATGGTCGCCGATGTCGCCGATCCCTGGCAGCGGATCGACCTGCTGGGCCGCGCCTATATCGAATTCGGGCTTGACCACCCGGATATGTACCGCATCGCCTTCATGCCGACGCGCGAAATGCAGCCGCCGCCGGGAATGACGTTTGACCTCGCCACGTGCGACCCGGGGCTGGCGGCGGGCCTGCGCGCCTTTGCCGATCTGGGTGCGGCGATCGTCGCGGTGCGCGGGGTCAATGATGACCACACCGCGCTGATCGCGCAGGCGATCTGGAGCGCAGTCCACGGCGTGACCTCGCTGCTGATTGCCAAACCCTATTTCCCGTGGGCCGATCGCGAACGGCTGATCGGCGAAGTCATGGCGATGGCGCGCGGCTATCTCGCGCTGCGCGCATAAACCTGCGGGGGGCGCGATGGCCCCCCACCGGCATCAACTGATGTTCGAATCCGGAAAGCTGGCCTTGCGTTCGGCCATGAAGGCGAGCAGCCGCGCATCGATCTCGGGATCGATTTCGGGCGCGACATATTCGGCCAGCATCCGCTTGTAGAGCTTTTCGGCGCGGGCTTCGGCATCGAGCGCGCCTTCGTCGCGCCATTGTTCGTAGCTGTTGTTGTCCGAAATCGTCGAGCGATAGAACGCGGTCTTGAAATTGGCCTGGGTATGCGCGCAGCCCAGAAAGTGCTGCCCCGGGCCGACTTCGGCCAGCGCATCGAGCGCCTGGCCATTGGCGCTCATGTCCACGCCGCCGGCATAGATCGCCATCATCGCCGCCTGATCGACGTCCATCACGAACTTTTCATAGCCCATCGCCAGCCCGCCTTCGAGCCAGCCGGCGGTATGGAGCATGAAATTGACCCCCGCCAGCAGCCCCTGTTGCAGCGTATTGGCCGCTTCATAGGCGGCCTGGGCATCGCCCACCTTTGAACTGGTAAAGCCGCCGGCCGAGCGGAACGGCACGCCCAGCCGCCGCGCCAGCGAAGCGCCGACATTGATGATCAGGCTCGCTTCGGGGGTACCAAAGGTCGGCGCGCCCGATTGCATCGACATCGACGAGACGAAATTGCCATAGATCACCGGCGCGCCGGGCCGCACCAGTTGCGCCAGCGCCATGCCGACCATCCCTTCGGCCAGGCTTTGCGCGGCAACCGCCGCCACCGTGACCGGGCTCATCGCCCCGGCGACGATGAACGGGCTGACCATCGTCGCCTGGTTGTGGCGGGCATAGACTTTCAGCGCGCCGAGCATCGTTGCGTCAAACGTCAGCGGCGAATTGGCGTTGATCAGATTGACCAGCACGCAGTTGTTTTCGACAAAGTCTTCGCCAAACACGATCTTGGCCATGCGCACCGAATCTTCGGCGCGTTCGGGATGCGTGACCGACCCCATGAACGCCTTGTCCGAATATTTGATATGCGAATAGACCATGTCGAAATGGCGCTTGTTGACCGGCAGATCGACCGGTTCGCAGATCGTCCCGCCCGAATGGTGCAGCGGCGCCGAAGCATAGGCCAGCTTCACGAAATTGCGGAAATCCTCGATCGTCGCATAACGCCGCCCGGTCTCGCGGCTATAGACGAAGGGCGATCCATACGACGGCACCAGCACCGTGGCATCGCCGCCGATCTGCACATTGTTGGCCGGATTGCGCGCATATTGGGTAAAAATGCGCGGCGCGGTGGCCTGGATGATTGCGCGGCACATCCCGCGCGGAAACCGCACCCGCACCCCGTCGGCACGCGCCCCGGCGGCCACGAACAGCGCGATCGCTTCGTCATCATCCTTGATATCGACGCCGATCTCTTCGAGAATCGTGTCGGCATTGCGCTCGAGGATCGCCAGATCGGCCTCGCCAAGCACTTCATAGGGCGGGATGCGGCGGGTGATATAGGGCGCGCGCGGGGGTGCCTCGGTGGTGTCTCCCCGGCCGCGACGGCCGCTGCGTTGTGGTCTGGACATGGGCTTTTCCTCTCAGGTGTGGCGGGAACGGCGGTTGCGGGTCGGGGCTGCTTCGGGGGCAGTGGGAAACGGCATCGCCGCGACGAAATGGCTCTGGAACATCGGCTCGGTCGCGGTTTCGACTTTTTCGATCTCGCGCGTGGCGGCGATGATGCGATCGCGGCTGGCGCGGTTGGTCAGGCACATCGCCGCGCCCATCCCGGCGGCATTGCCGACGATGCGGATGATCTCTGCGCGCGATCCCGGCACGATGCCGATCCCGGCGACATATTCGGGATCAAGATGCGTGCCGAAGGCCCCGGCCAACAGCACTTCATCGAGCGTGGTCACCCCCAGATGATCGGCCAGCAATTGCACCCCGGCGGCCAGCGCCGCCTTGGCCAGTTGCACCGCGCGGACATCGCGCTGGGTCACGCAGATCGGCGCGCCGGGGCGGTCGATCAGCACATAGCGCTGCACTTTGCCTTCATCGCCATCGTCGATAAAGCGGTCGGGGGCGGCTTCGGCGCGCAATTTGCCGCTGCGGTCGATCAGCCCGGCATTGGCCATTTCGACCAAGGCCTCGAAAATGCCCGAGCCGCAGATCCCGGTGATCCGCGCCAGATTGTCGGCGCTGTCATCGATCCAGTCGTCATCGCCGATCAGCTTGACCCGCGCGCGGCCGCTGGCGGGATCGATCCGCACCCGCTCGATCGCGCCGGGCGCGGCGCGCACCCCGGCGCTGATTTCGGCGCCTTCGAACGCCGGGCCGGTGGGCGACGAACAGGCGGCAACGCGGCCCTGATGGCTCATCACGATTTCGGCATTGGTGCCGATATCAACCAGCACGGTGGTGCGCCCGGTCATCCGTTCGATCTGGGTCAGATAGGCGCCGGTGGTATCGGCGCCGACATGGCCGCCGACCAGCGGCAGCGCCGAAACCCGCGCCGCCGGGGACAGCCCCAGCCCCAGCGCAGACGCCGGCAGATCGACCCAGTCGCGCACCGCCAGCGTAAACGGCGCCTGCCCCAGTTCGACCGGCGAAATGCCAAGGAACAGGTGGTGCATCACCGGATTGCCGACAAATACCAGTTCGACCAGATGCGCGATGGCGATGCCCGCCGCCGCGCAGCCATCGGCGAGCATGGTGGCGACCCCCTGACGCACCGCGCCGGTCAATTGCTCTGCCCCGCCCTTGTTGAGCATGACATAGCTGACCCGGCTCATCAGATCTTCGCCATAGCGGATCTGCGGGTTCATGGCTGATGCCTGATGCACCAGATCGCCGTTCGAAAGGTCGTAGATATAGAGCGCGAGCGAGGTCGAGCCGATATCGAGCGCCGCTCCAAACAGGTGCCCGGCATCGGGCACGCGGAAATCGACCACCCGCGCGCCGTCGCGCACCACCGCGATCACTTCGCGATCGTGCTTGGCAAGGATCGGCTGCAAGGCCGGCAGCGCCAGCGGATCGACGCTGACGGTCAGGCCAAGTTCGGCCAGCGCGGCGATCACCGCATCGGCATCGGCGGGGGCCTCGGTCAGATCGGGCACCGGCAGCTTGACCAGCGCCAGCCGCACCGGCGGATCGAGCGGCACGTCGATCGCGGTGCCCGCCTTGGCCTGGATCGCGCCGTGGCTGCGCGCATCGGGGGGAATGTCGATCACCACATCGCCGCACACCGTCGCGCGGCAGGCCAGTCGGCGGCCGGGGCGCAGCACCCCGTGGCGGGCAAACCGCGCCTCGCTGTCGGTGCCCGGCGACAAGTGGTCATCGGCCACGGCCAGCCCGAACTTGGCATGCGATCCGGTCGAAACTTCGACCTGGCAGCGCCCGCACAACCCGCGTCCGCCGCAGATCGATTGGATATCGACCCCCGCGCGCAGCGCCACGTCGAACACGGTTTCGCCCGGTTCGGCAGTGGTGCGCAGCCCCAGCGGGGTAAACACGACGCGGTGTGCGGTCATCGGATCAATCCCGCCGCCGCCCGCCGCGCCGGCCGCCGCGTCCTTCCCCCGCCGGCGCGGGCGAAAAATCGACATTGTCGGGATCGCGGTGGGCGCGGATCCACGTCATGCAACTGGGATCGACCCCGTTGAGCACATCGGCCGCCTTGACCGCCGGCACCAGCCCGGGGTGCAGCGGATTGAGGATCGCGCTGGTCATCCCGGCGCTGGCGACCATCGGCAGAAAGGCATTGTTGATGGCATGGCGCCCAGGCAGGCCGAAACTGATGTTCGATGCGCCGCAAGTGGTGTTGACCTTCAATTCCTCGCGCAGCCGGCGCAGCAGGTGAAACACGTCGCGCCCGGCGGTCTGGATCGCGCCGATCGGCATGACCAGCGGATCGACCACCACATCGCAGGCGGGAATCCCGTAATCGGCCGCGCGCTGGACGATCTTTTTGGCGATTTCAAAGCGTTCGTCGGGGTTTTCGCGAATGCCGGTATCGTCGTTGGAAATCGCCACCACTGCCGCATTGTACTTTTTGACCAGCGGCAGCACGCGTTCCATCACTTCGTCTTCGGCGGTGGTCGAATTGACCAGCGGCTTGCCCTGATAGACCGCCAGCCCCGCTTCGAGCGCCTCGATGATCGAGCTGTCGATCGCCAGCGGCACATCGGTCACCGACTGCACCAACTGGATCACTTCGGCGAGGATTTTCGGCTCGTCGGCCAGCGGAATGCCGGCGTTGACATCCAGCATCTGCGCCCCGGCGGCGACTTGCGCCAGCGCGTCGGCGACCACCCGGTCGTAATTGCCCGCCTTCATTTCGGCGGCGAGCAGCTTGCGCCCGGTCGGGTTGATCCGTTCGCCGATCATCACGAAGGGCTGGTCAAACCCGATCACCACCTCGCGGCTGGCCGAGCTGATCACGGTTCTGGTCATGGATAGGCTTCCTGTATCGCAAGAGGGGCGGGATCGTGGCGGTCGGGGGCCCAGCAGCGGCGGCCATTCAGCACGCCCGACGCCGCGACAATGTCGCCGACGTGCTCTTCCTGCTTGTACGCCATGACATGGACCCCGCTGATTCCGGGAATTTCGGCCAGTTGCTGGATCAGTTCGACCGCGATGCGGCGGCCTTCGGCCTTGGGCTTGGCGGCCTGATCGAGCCGGTGAATAATCTCTTCGGGAATATGCACGCCCGGTATCGCCGATTGCAGCCAGCGCGCGGTGCGGGCGCTGGCCAGCACCCCCACCCCCATCAGCACGAAGCAGCGCTCGGTCAGCCCCAGATCGCGCGCCTGCGCCATGAACGCGCGCGCCATCGCGATGTCGAAGCAATACTGGCTCTGCACGAATTGCGCGCCGGCGGCGACTTTCTTGGCAAACTGGTGCACCCGCGCATCGTATGGCGGGGCAAACGGATTGATCGAGGCACCCAGCAACAGCCGCGGCGCGCTGTCGAGCGGACGACCCGAGAGGAACCGCCGCTCATCGCGCAAGGTCCGCGCGGTGGCCAGCAGCGACACCGAATCGAGATCGAACACCGGCTTGGCCTGCGGGTGATCGCCCACGCTGACATCATCGCCCGACAGGCACAGCAGCGAACAGACCCCCAGCGCTGCCGCGCCGAGCAGATCACCCTGGATGGCAATGCGGTTGCGATCGCGGCAGCTGACTTGCAGGATCGGCGAATAGCCGGCGCGGGTGAGGATCGCGCAGACCCCCAGGCTCGACATGTGGCAATTGGCGCCCGATCCGTCGGTGGCGTTGATCGCATCGACATGGCCGTCAAACACCCGCGCCCGCGCCAGCACATCGGCCGGATCGGCCGAATCCGGCGGCGCCAGTTCGGTGGTGACGGCAAACAGCCCGGCGCGCAGCACACGTTCAAACCGCCCTGGCGAGACATGCCCGGGCAGGATCGGCAGCGGCGCCGCCGGATCGACCGGATCGCCGGGATGATGCAGGCACGCAGGCTCAGTCATCGCGCGCCATCCGCAGCCAGCTCGATGTGCCGATGCGGCGGTGATCGACCGCAAAGGCCACCTCGCGGATCGCCCCGCCATGGCGCATCTGCGCCGCGCCGCGCCAGGCTTCGGCCCATACGCAGGCCATGTCGGGGCGCACCTCGCACATGCCGCCTTCGCGCACGCCGCCGCACGGGCCATTGCGCAGCGTCTTGGGGCAATTCATCGGGCACGACATGCCGGTGCGCGACAATTGGCAATCGCCGCACATCCGGCAATCGAACAGCAGCGATTTGGCAGCGCGCTCGATCGCCGTGACCGGCCGGTCGATCCGCCGCCCGAACAGCCGGTTGGCGCGGCGCAGCGCGGCCACCACCAGCGGATTGCAGGCACCATAGATCGTTTCGAGCAGGCGCGCATGGCGCACCGACCAGCGGCGCAGGCTATACATTGGCAGCACCCCCCACCGCCGCACCCAGCGCGGCGGTCAGATCGCCATAGCCCACGCGCAGCACATCGCAGGCCAGCCCCAGCCGATCGGCCGCCGCGCGCGCCCGCGCCGCAAGATCGGGATTGTCAGTCTGCGCCAGATAGACCACGCGGGTATAATGGCCGAAATAGATCGGCAGCAGGTGCGGATGGCGATCGAGCCCCAGCCCCTGCCACACCAGCCGGTCAAAATGACGGGCAAGGAAATCGGTCAGGAAAAAGCTGCCGATCTGATCCTCGACCAGTTCCTCGAACTGCGCCTCGCCGGCATAGAGCGCATAGCAGTGCGCATGCGGCAACCGTTCGGCATCGTGCCGCGCCAGCACCGCATCGAGCGCGCCGCCGGTGCCGCAATCGCCATAGGCGACATAGACCCGGTCAAATTCGCCGCGCCGCCGCGCCAGCACCGCTTCGACCCGGGGGGCGATCAAGGCCGGGCGGTTGTGCAAATGCGCCGGCAGGCATTGCAGCGTCATGTCTTCGTCCGACAGGCCGAGGATCGCCTTGACCGCCAGCACTTCGCGCGCCAGCGCGCCGCAGGCCAGAACCAGACAGCGACCCATGGCGGTACGGCCCCGTCGAACCCGCGTGCCTTAACTGTTCTGCCCGACCAGCGCGCGCGCCAGTTCGGCGCTAATCGCCGCATCGCGGCCATAGCGGGTGGCGCCGATGGCATCGGCAAATTCCTGGTTGAGCGGCGCGCCGCCGACCATAACCGGCAGTTCCTTGAGAATGCCGCGCTTGTCGAGTTCCTCGATCACCACGCCCATATAGGGCATCGTGGTGGTCAGCAGCGCCGACATGCCGAGCACCGCCGGGCGGTGCTGGTCGATCGCATTCAGATAATTGTCCACCGGGTTGTTGATGCCCAGATCGATCACTTCGAACCCGGCACCTTCGAGCATCATGCCGACCAGGTTCTTGCCGATGTCGTGAATGTCGCCTTTGACCGTGCCGATCACGAATTTGCCCAGGCTGGCGCGCGAATCGGTGCGCGACAGGATCGGGCGCAGCAGTTCCATCCCGCTTTTCATCGCCCCGGCACATTGCAGCACTTCGGGCACGAACAGGATGCCGTCGCGGAAATCGATGCCGACGATGCGCATGCCTTCGACCAGCGCATTGGCCAGGATGTCGCCCGCCTGCCAGCCCCGGTTGAGCAGGATCTGCGTGCCTTCGCGCACTTCTGTGGCCATGCCGTCGTAGAGATCATCCTTCATCTGTTCGACCAGATCGTCGTCGGAAAGATCTTCAAGGATGATTTCGCTGTCGTCGCTCATGGCCTGCATCCCGCTCGGGCAGCCCGCAACGGGCCGCGTTGTGGTGCAGATCATGCTGCGCAGCATGGCGGCTTGTCTGTCGCAAAATCGACGGTTACTATCGCATATCCGCCATATCGTGTTTCCGGCGGCAGGCCTTTGCACAATGCCCAGATCAGCCCCCCGTGCCCTGCCCGCCCCCCCGCCGCCGCGTGCGCGCGCCTATCAGTTCGTGATCGTCCCCGATTTTTCGATGATGCCCTATACCGCCGCGATCGAGGCCTTGCGCGCGGCCAACCGCGAAAGCGGCAGCGAACTCTATCGCTGGCAGACGGTCAGCCTCGACGGCGGGGCGGTAGCGGCGAGCAACCGCACGCGGATCGCCCCTGATTGCGCGCTGGCGGCGGCAGAGCCCGCCGATGTGATCGTGGTCTGCGCCGGGATCGATGCCGCGCGCCATGCCCATCCGCAGCTGTTTGCCGCGCTGCGCCGCGCCGCGCGGCGCGGGGCGACGCTGGGATCGGTGTGTACTGGCAGCGAACTGCTGGCGCTGGCCGGGCTGCTCGATGGCTATCGCTGCACGATCCATTGGGAAAACGTCGCCAGCTTTGCCGAAAACTTTCCCGCGCTCGATGTCACCGGCCGGCTGTTCGAAATCGACCGCGATCGTTTTACCTGTTCGGGCGGCACCGCCCCGCTCGATCTGATGCTGCATGTGATCGAGCGCGATTGCGGCCACCGGCTGGCGCTGGGGGTGGCCGAACTGATGGTCCATCCCGGCATGCGGCCAAGCGATCAGCCGCAACGGCTGGGCCTGCGCGAACGCACCGGGCTGACCCATGCCAAGCTGCTCGATGTGCTGGCGCAGATGGAACAGGCGATCGAACACCCGCGCCCGATCGCGGCGATTGCCGCCAGCGCCGGGCTGTCGGCGCGCCAGGTCGAACGGCTGTTTCGCGAACATCTGCGCACCACCGCGCAGCGCCATTACCTGACCCTGCGGCTGACCCGCGCGCGCCACCTGCTGCACCACACCAGCGCGCCGATCGTGCAAGTGGCGCTGTCCACCGGGTTTGCCTCTGCCGCGCACTTTGCGAAATGCTACCGCGATGCCTTTGGCCGCCCGCCGCGCCAGGAACGGCGCAGCGCGGTGGTGTAGCAACGGCCGTCACATCACAGCGGATTGCCGTCCTTGTCGCGATAGATTTCGCGGCGGCCGACATGGTTGGGCGGGCCGACCAGGCCGTCGGCTTCCATCCGTTCGATCCATTTCGAGGCGGTGTTGTAGCCCACTCCCATCTGCCGCTGGATCCAGCTGGCCGAGGCCTTCTGGCTTTCAAACACCAGCTGGCACACCTGCCGGTACTTGCGCTCTTCGGGATTGTCCGAGGCGGTCATGTCAAGATCGTCGAAGCCGAAGCCGCCCTCGCCGGGTTCTTCGGTGACCGAATCGACATAGTCGGGCGAGCCCTGCTTGCGCCAGTGGTCGGCGATGCGTTCGACTTCCTCGTCGGACACGAACGGGCCGTGGACGCGTTTGATCGGGTCGGTGTTGGGCTTGTAGAGCATGTCGCCCTTGCCGAGCAGCTGTTCGGCGCCCTGTTCGCCCAGGATCGTGCGCGAATCGATCCGGCTGGTCACCGCAAAGCTGATCCGCGTCGGCAGGTTGGCCTTGATCACCCCGGTGATCACGTCGACCGAGGGGCGCTGCGTCGCCATGATCAGGTGGATGCCGGCGGCGCGGCTTTTCTGCGACAGCCGCTGGATCAGCACTTCGACTTCCTTGCCCACCGTGACCATCAGATCGGCGAGTTCGTCGACGATCACCACGATCTGCGGCAGCACCTGATAATCGAGCTGCTGCTCTTCATAGATTTCCTCGCCGCTGTCGGGATCAAACCCGACCTGGATGCGCCGCCCCAGCGGCTTGCCCTTGGCGGCGGCAGCGCGCACTTTTTCGTTGAACCCGGTGATGTTGCGCACGCTGATCGAGCTCATCTGGCGATAGCGGCGCTCCATTTCCTCGACCGCCCATTTGAGCGCGCGCACCGCCTTGCCCGGCTCGGTCACCACCGGCGACAGCAAATGCGGAATATCGTCGTAGCTTTTCAGCTCGAGCACTTTGGGATCGACCAGGATCAGCCGGCATTGCTGCGGGGTCAGCCGGTAAAGCAGCGAGAGCAGGATGCAGTTCAGCCCGACCGATTTGCCCGACCCGGTGGTGCCCGCCACCAGCAAGTGCGGCATCGTTGCCAGATCGGCGACGATCGGTTCGCCGGTAATGTCCTTGCCGAGGATGATCGGCAGCAGCCCTTTGGCATTGACGAACTTGTCGCAGGCCACCAGTTCGCGGAAAGAGACCATTTCGCGCGCGACATTGGGCAATTCGATGCCCATCACCGTGCGCCCGGGGATCGCCGAGACGCGCGCCGAGACCGCGCTCATGTTGCGGGCAATATCGTCGGCAAGGCCGATCACCCGGCTCGCCTTGATCCCCGGCGCCGGTTCCAACTCGTACATCGTCACCACCGGGCCGGTGCGCACCGCGGTGATTTCGCCCTTTACATTGAAATCGTCGAGCACGTTTTCGAGCAGGCGGGCGTTGCGTTCGAGCGCCAGCTTGTCGATCTTGGGCGCGTTGCTGACCGGGGCTTCTTCGAGCAGGTCGATCGGCGGCAGTTCGAACGCATCGAACAGATCGCCCTGGCGCGCCTTGGTTAGCGGCACCGGCGCCGGGCTGCGCGTGGCATCGGTGATTTCGGTGGCGCGGCGCGGCGTGCTGGCCGCCACAGGTTCCGCCGCCGGCATCAGCGCCTCGCGCACTTGCGGCCGGGGCGCCGGGGCCTCGTCGTCGTCCAGCGTGTCATCGGGTTTGGCGGCGCGGCGCGGCAGCCAGCCCAACGGATTGAACCGCCAGCCTTCGAGCGCAAACACGCGCAAGGCCAGCAGCACCCCGCCGGCCCCGGCGATCAGCGCCAGCGCCATGACCAGCCAGCCCTGCCACGCCCCGGCAAAATGCGCGCACCAGCGCAGCGCCGCCGCGCCGAGCAAGCCGATCAGCCCGCCGATCCCCGCCGGCAAGCCACCAAACGTGCGCGCGCTGCCCATGGTCAGCGCCACGCCGATCAGCGCGATCGCCGCCGCCATCATCAGCGTCAGCCGCCACCACGCCGCCATCGCCGGCAGGTCGGCATCGTCTTCGGTCACTTCGATCAGATCGCCGGTGCCGTCCCACAGCCGGCGGGCGAATACAAACAGCAGCGGCAGCACCAGCGCGCCGGGCAATCCGGCCACCAGCAGCAGCCGTTCGGCGCTCCACGCCCCGGCCAGCCCCATCCAGTTTTCCACCGGGCTGCCCGATGCGGTCGACCCCGAAGGGTCGGTCTGGGTATAGCTGACCAGCGCCAGCGCCAGAAACACCATCGCGCCGAACAGCAGCGTGCCGCCGATCAGTTCGGCGCTGCGCCGCAGGCTGCGACGCAGGATCGCGCGCCAATCCGCCGCCGAGGCGCCCTTGCCCCGTGTCTGGCTCAATGCCCGCGATGCCATAGCCGTGTTGAACCCTTTGTTCCGAACCGGTGTGCATCATGCGCCAAACCGGGGGGAATCGTCAAGAATCCAAGGATTTTCCGCGAGTCGCGGTTTTCCGCCGGTTTTCCATGGCACTGGCCCGCGCTGCCCGATTGGCAGATGGCCAGCGCGGCGCAATCGGCTATAGCGCGGCGGTGATGACCACCCATGCTGCCCCCGCCACCCCGCTCGATGCCGTGCGCGCACGCATCGCCCACGCCGCCGGTCTGGCCGGCCGGCGCGTTGACGAGATTGCGCTGATCGCCATTTCGAAAACCCGCACGCCCGACGAAATCGCCCCGCTGATCGGCGCCGGGCAGCGGCTGTTCGGCGAAAACCGCGTGCAGGAAGCGGCGGCCAAGTGGCCCGAACTGATCGCCGCGCAGCCCGATCTGCGGCTGCATCTGGTCGGCCAGTTGCAATCGAACAAGGCGGCCGATGCGGTGCAATTGTTCGATGCGATCCATTCGCTCGATCGCCCATCGCTGCTCACCGCGCTGGCCCGGGCGATGGACAAGCATGATCGCCGCGTGCCCTGCTTCATCCAGGTCAATATCGGCGACGAACCGCAAAAGGGCGGCTGCGCGATCGGCGATGTCCCGGCCTTGCTGAATGCCGCGCGCGCGGCCGATCTGCCGATCGCCGGGCTGATGGCGGTGCCCCCGGCGGGGATCGAGGCGGCGCCGTTCTTTGCCCTGCTGGCCAAAATTGCCGATGACCATGGCCTGCCCGGCCGGTCGATGGGGATGAGCGACGATTTCGAAACCGCGGTGATGCTGGGCGCGACGCATGTGCGCGTCGGATCGGCGCTGTTCGGGCCGCGCGCGGCGTGATCGCGGCGGGCGCGATCATCGCGTTCGTGCCGGTGGCGGCATTGCTGACGATCACCCCCGGCACCGATACCATGCTGGTGCTGCGCAGCGCGACGCTGGGCGGGGCACGCCCGGCGCTGCTGGCGGGGCTGGGCATTGCGCTGGGCTGCCTGGTGTGGGGCGCGGCGGTGGCGCTGGGGCTGGGCGCGCTGCTGGTGGCGAGCCCGCTGCTGTTTGGCTGGCTGCGGGTGGTCGCAGCGGGCTATCTGGGGTGGATCGGGCTGGGCCTGCTGTGGCGCCCGCATCGCGCGGGTGATGCCGCACCGGCGCCGGCAGGGCGGGCATTCCGGCGCGGGCTGTTGACCAATCTGCTCAATCCCAAAGTTGGCGTGTTTTACGTGACGCTCTTGCCGCAATTCCTGCCGCCTGGGTCTGCCGATCCCGCCGCCGGGCTGATCCTGGCCGCGACGCATGTCGCGCTGACGCTGGTGTGGTTTGCGATGCTGATCGGGTTTGCCCGCGTGCTGGCGCCACTGTTGCAAAGCCCCGGCTTTGCGCGCGCGATCGACCGGGTGTGCGGGGTGGTGTTCGTGGGCTTCGGCCTGAAACTGGCGCTCAGCCGGGGTTAAATGACAGCCCTGCCCTTCAGGGGCTGCGGCATTCACGCAAGTGGTTCAGGAACAACGAAAAACCCAAATCCGGTTCGTCCTGAGCCCGTCGAAGGACGCGCGCTGCCTTGTGGCTGGGCGCAATTTTAAGCGCGTGGGGCGGGCCTTTGCGCGCGTCCTTCGACAAGCTCAGGACGAACCAATGTGGTATAGATCAGATACTTGGCTGATTTCGCGCATTCCCCCGCCCCCTCGGCGGCGAAGCCCATCCATCAATTCTCCGGCTTGTTCTGGCCATAGCGTTCGAGCTCGTCGCCCGCCAGCGTGACCACGTGCAGCAGGTTGGTCGAGCCGGGGGTGCCGAAGGGGACGCCGGCCAGCGCGATCAGTTTCGATCCTGCGGTGCCGAAATTGTGGCGCAGCGCCATGCGTTTGCCCTTGGCGATCATTTCCTCGAAGCTGCCGATATCTTTGGTGGTGACGGCATGCGCGCCCCACAGCAGGCCGAGCCGGCGGGCGGTGCGCTGTTGCGGGGTCAGCACCAGCATCGGCACGCCCGGGCGTTCGCGCGCGACGCGCCGCGCGGTCGAGCCCGAGCCGGTAAACACGATGATCCCGGCGATCGGCAGCGTCGCGACGATCGAGGCGCAGGCGCCGGCCAGCGCGTCGGCGGTGGTCGGATCGAGCGGGGTCTGGGTAAAGTGGACGCGCGCCTGATAGCCGGCATCGCGTTCGACTTGCGCGGCGATGCGGTTCATGATGGTCACCGCTTCTTCGGGCCAGGCGCCCGAGGCGGTTTCGGCCGAGAGCATCACCGCATCGGCGCCGTCATAGACCGCGTTCGCCACATCGGACACTTCGGCGCGGGTCGGGGTCGGCGCTTCGATCATCGATTCGAGCATTTGCGTGGCGACCACCACCGGCTTGCCCTGGCGGCGGGCCATCGCGACGATGCGTTTTTGCAGCGGCGGCACTTCTTCGGGGTTCAATTCGACGCCGAGATCGCCGCGCGCGACCATGATCCCGTCGGACAGTTCGATGATTTCATCGAGCCGGCCGATCGCGGCGGGCTTTTCGATCTTGGCCATCAGCGCGGTGCGCCCGCCGATCAGCTTGCGCGCTTCGGCAAGGTCTTCGGGCCGCTGGACGAACGACAGCGCGATCCAGTCGACCCCCTGCTCCACCGCAAAGGCGAGATCGCGGCGGTCCTTGTCGGTCAGCGCCGGCACCGGCACCACCGCATCGGGGACATTGACCCCCTTGCGGTTGGAAATCGGCCCGCCGACTTCGGCCGAACAGAGGATTTCATCGGCATCGGCGCGGATCACCCGCAGCCGCAGCTTGCCATCGTCGATCAGCAGTCGCTGGCCCTTTTGCAGCACGCCGAACAGTTCGGGATGCGGCAGGCAGACGCGGGTTTCGTCACCCGGTTCAGGATTGCGATCGAGCGTGAAATGGCTCGAATGGCGGATCACCGCACGGTCATCCTTGAACGTGCCGACCCGCAGCTTTGGCCCCTGCAAATCAGCCAGGATGGTGATCGGCCGATTGATACGGGTTTCCAGCGCGCGGATCGCGGCAATCGTTTCGGCATGGGTGGCGTGATCGCCATGGCTCATGTTGACGCGAAACGCATCGACCCCGGCGCGCCACAGCTTTTCGAGCATCTCGGGCGAGCGGCTGGCCGGGCCGACCGTCGCCAGGATCTTGACCTTGCGTCCGCGCGGTGCCCCCGCGCCGCTGGTGTTCGCTGCCGGTTCGCTGTTCGCCACGGGGTATCCTGTCTTTTTGCAATGCCTGACCTGCCCTTGCGGGATCAGGCCTTGCCGGGGCTATGGCCCAGCAATATTTAAAACCCAAGACCCTTATCCCTCAGGACGTTTTTCATGGATACGAATTTACACCCGGCCGATCCGCTCGACAGCGTACCCGATGCGGTGGCCGCCGCCGCATTCCGCCACCTGGTGCGCCACTTGCGCCACCGTCACGATGCGCAAAACATTGATCTGATGGGGCTGGCCGGGTTTTGCCGCAATTGCCTGGCCGACTGGATCATCGAAGCCGGCGCCCCGCTCGACAAGGCCGCCGCGCGCGAAGTGATCCACGGCATGCCCGCCGCCGAATGGAAAACGCGGTTCCAGACCGAAGCGACCCCCGAACAGCTCGAACGCATGGCGCAGAGCATGACACTCAATCCGCGCTAATTGATCTGCGCCTGATAGGTGATCTGGAACGAGGGCGGCGTGCCGGTTGACGCGGCAAAGGTGCCTTGCGGGTTGATGCAGATGAAATGCACCGCGCTGTCATAGCTGGCGGTCGGCTTGTAGGTGCACGCCGCAAACGACGTCGGCGCGGTGGTGCTGTTCGAATAGGCGACATTGCTCGCCGCGGTGAAGGTCAGCCCGCTGGTCGGCGAGCCCTGGACAAAGGTCGGGTTCGAGGCGGTGCCGACGCTGATCTGGCTGGGCAGCGTATCGACGATGAACACCGAATTGGCGGTCACCGTGCGGGTGCCGGTATTGGCCACGGTCAGGGTATATTGCACGATCGCGCCGGGGATCGATTTGGCATTGATGGTGCCGTCAACCGGGTCGGACAGCACGGCGGCGGTCTTGGTGATGGTCAATTGGGCATTGGCACCAATTTTGGTGTTGGTAATCGTGCAGGCGATCACATCACCCATCACCGGGGTCACGCTGCCGCCCGGCGTGGTCGGCAATGTGGTGGTCGAACTGCTCCACGCATTGGTACAGGCCATCGCGGCGGTATATTGATCGAGCTGGGTTGCCCCCGATCCGGCTTCGGACAGGGTATAGGCAGTGCCGGCAGTCACTTTGGTGTTGGCGGTGGCCGCGCTGGTCAGCGTGGTGCCGGTCCCGGAGGTGGTGGTGGTCGCCACCGTGGTCGATCCCTGGGCAATCGTCATGACGAATTCGTCGGTGTTGAATTGCCGCCCGCCCGTGCCCAGCGCCTTTTGCAGCAGCAAGTGCGGATAGGGGGTTTCGGTAAAGGTACAAGACACCGCATCGCCATAGGCGAGGTTGGCCAGCGCATAGCTGGTGGTGACCACCCCGCTCGGCAGCACGGTTGACGAGCCGCTGGTGCTGTTGGTGCAGGTCAGGCTGGTCTGATAATCGGACAGCGTGCTGGTGCTGCCGCTGGCCATCGTTGCGACCAGCGTCATCGGCACCGATGCCGCGGTCGACACCCCGGCGGTGGCAAACGGCCCCAGCCCGGTACCCGACGACGTGCCCGATGCCAGCACCGCCGAATTCGACGTGGCATCGATCGCATACGTGAACTGGTCGGCGCTGTTGACCCGTGCATCGGCGACTTGCATCGTCAGCTTGATCGAGGCGAAGCGCACCGCCAGCATGAACCCTTGCAGCCCGCCCGAGACCAGCGTCGCCGTCACTTGCGTCGGTTTGGACGAACCAACGATATAGGCGCCGACATCATTGGTGGAGGTGCCGGTTTCGGTCACCGTCGTGGTACCGGTGCCCGCCAGCGTGGGATAGGATGTGCCCGAGATCGGCCCGGCCTGGTCGAGCGACTGCCACGTCCCGCCATTGGTGGCAAACGCCAGCGATTCGCCGGTATTGGTCGATTCCCCGTCGGCGAGGACCATCATGTAATTGGTTACCCCGCTGGCGCCCGCTGGCGGGGTCAGCGTGATCGACGAGATCGTTACCGTGGTAGTGCCGGCGGCGGTGGCATAGAGCACCGGTTCGCCGGCGATTCCCAGCAGCGCGGTATTGCCCACTGCCGATCCGCTCCACGACGGCGATGCCACCGGGGTCAGCGCCACACCGCTGGTTTTCAGATTGAAAGACAGCACGGTACCGTCTTGCAATGTCAGGCTGAAATTCTGCCCGCCCGCCGAAGAAGCGGTGGTATTGTTGTAGCTGGTGAAGTCGATCCAGCAGTAACTTTGCCAATCAGCCGGCCCGGTGGTGCCTTGTGATGTGGCGCTGTAGCAATTGACCGCATGCGCAGCCGGCACCACGAGCCAGGTCAGCGCAAATAACCAGAAACGCAAAGCTGCCGCGATTGTCGGTCGGATCATGCGCGCGGGTATGGCGAATGGTAAACGCTCGCGCAATCGTAACGTTTCGTCCGGCATGCAGATTTGCCCCGGCGATCCTTTGCGGTTTGCCTCCGACTGGTGTAACGGCGGCGCAGCCGCACCCCCCTGGTGCTGCATCCTGACGGGACAGGTGCGTCGCAAATCTGTTCTGGCCTCAGCCCCCAAATTGCGCCACCAGCGTTGACGATGACCCAGACCAGCCGCCCGACGATCAGCCTGATCATTCCTGCCTACAATGAACAGGACTATCTGCCCGCATGCCTCGATGCGGTGATGGCGCATATCGCCGGCAAGGCGATCGAAGTGATCGTGGTCGACAACAACAGCACCGACCGCACCAAGGAGGTCGTCGCGCAATACCCGGCAGTGACTTATGTGTTCGAGCCGGAAAAGGGCATTACCCGCGCGCGCCAATGCGGCTATCGCGCCGCGAAGGGCGAAATCCTTGCTTATGTCGATGCCGATACGCGGCCGCCGGCAGGGTGGATCGACCAGATCTGGGAGCAGTTCGGCGCCGATGCCCAGCTCGCCTGCCTGTCGGGCCCATACAGTTTCTATGACCTGTCGGGCATTCGCAACAAAGTGTCGACCGGTTGGTTCGTGCTGGCGCAGCCGATGTACAAGATGACCGGCTATATGATGGTCGGCGGCAATTTCGCGATCCGCCGCAGCGTGCTCGATGCGATGGGCGGGTTTGACAGCACGATCGAATTCTATGGCGAAGATGTCGATATCGGCAAACGCGCCAGCCAGCATGGCCGCGTGCTGTTTTCACGCCACTTTGTCATGCCGACTTCGGCGCGGCGGATGAAGCACCAGGGGTTTGCCCGGACCGCCGGGATCTATCTGTCGAATTACCTGTCGATCATGCTGCGCGGCCGCCCCTCGCACAACGATTACCTCGACGTGCGATAGGGCATGATGCGAAATCGGCTTGATCAAACCTTGTCATGCTGAACTTGTTTCAGCATCCATCGCGCCCCAAGAACGGCGGTTTTTGGCGAGAACTGGACCCTGAAACAAGTTCAGGGTGACGGTAAGTTGCTGATTATAAATACACAATCAGGATGCCAGGCGCCAGTTCAGCCGCGCCCGCGATAGGGCGCAACCCCCTGATCAGGCACCCACAGGCCTTCGGGCGCCGCGCCCGACTGCCAGAACACGTCGATCGGGATACCCCCGCGCGGATACCAATAGCCGCCGATGCGCAACCAGCGCGGCGCCATTTCGTCAAAGAGCCGCTGGCCGATCCCCACCGTGACATCCTCGTGAAACCCGGCGTGATTGCGGAACGAGCCGAGAAACAGCTTCAACGACTTGGATTCGACGATCGTTTCGCCGGGGGCATAATCGATCACCAGGTGTGCGAAATCGGGCTGGCCGGTGACCGGGCACAGCGAGGTGAATTCGGGCGCGGCAAACCGCACCAGAAACAGCGCCCCCGCACGCGGATTGGGCACATAATCGAGCACCGCCGCCTCGGGCGAGGCAGGCAGGGTGCTGGCTTGGCCGAGGTGCAGCGGCTGGCGGTCGGTCATCGCGGGTCCTTCGTCGTCTCTTGCCCCGCCCCATGCCGCGCCGTCCGGCCCGCGACAAGGGGGCAATGGTGCAGGCATATCCCCTACCATTGGACGATCGGGCAAAAACCGGCTCCCCCCGGCGCCAAAGATGCTTTAAGCTGCATGCCAAGAGGGTGGGCAAGGGAGCGCAAGCAGGCATGGATTCGCTGGTAAGCACGCAATGGCTGGCCGACGAATTGGGCGCGAGCGATCTGCGCGTGGTCGATGCCAGCGCGTTTCTGCCCGAACACCGCCGCGATGCCGCGCTCGAATACGAAGCGTGCCATATCCCCGGCGCGGTGTTCATGAGCCTCGATGATCTGGTCGATCCCGCCGCGCCGTTTGCCAATACCCTGCCCAGCGCCGAACGGTTTGCCAGCCGCATGCAAAGCCTCGGCCTCGGCGATGGCAGCCGCATTGTTGTCTATGACGACAGCCCGATCCATTCCTCGACCCGCGCCTGGTTCATGCTGACGCTGTTCGGCGCGCAGAATGTCGCGATCCTCGATGGCGGCATCGCCAGGTGGAAGGCCGAAGGGCGCCCCTGCGCCCAAGGGCGCGAACATCTGCGCCACCGCCATTTCACCGTGTGGCGCGACGACCGCGCGCTGCGCGACAAGGCGCAAGTGCTGGCCAACATAGCCAGCGGCGCCGAACAACTGGTCGATGCGCGCGGCGCCGCGCGCTTTACCGGCAGCGTGCCCGAAGCGCGCCCCGGGCTGGCTGCCGGGCATATCCCGGGCGCGCGCAACCTGCCTTATGCCAGCCTGTTTGCCGCCGATGGCACGTGGAAACAGCCCGATGAACTGCGCGCCGCGTTTGCCGCCGCCGGGGTTGATCTGGACCGCCCGCTGATCGCCAGTTGCGGATCGGGGATGACCGCCAATGTCGTGCTGTTTGCCGCGCACCTGCTCGGCAAGGAAGACCTCGCGCTCTACGACGGCAGTTGGGCCGAATGGGGCGCCGATCCGGCGCTGCCGGTGGAGACCGGCCCGCCGCGCTGACCAGACCACGATAACAACAACACCCGGGAAAGGATCATCAGATGGCAGCCATCGATCTTGATCGCAGCGCGCAGGAGCGCTGGAACGATCGCCCGCGCCCGGCCTATCACACGATCAGCGTCCGCCCGATCGGCGCCGCGCTGGGTGCCGAAGTCAGCGGGATCGACTGGACCCGCCCGCTGCCCGTCGAACAGATCGCCGAAATCCGCACCGCGATCGGCGACAATCTGGTGCTGGTGTTTCGCGATCAGCCGCTCGACCGCGCGGCGCACAAGCAGTTCGGCCGCGCGTTCGGCACGCTGCATTGCCACGCGCTCGCGCGCAACCGCGCCGGTGACCAGGACTTTGATCCCGAAGTGCTGGCGTGGAAAACCGACCGCAATTCGCGCTATACCGCCGGCGAAGGCTGGCACGCCGATGTGACCTGCGATGCCAATCCGATCTGGCTGTCGATGCTGCGGATCACCCGCCTGCCCGAATGCGGCGGCGGCGACACCCTGTTTGCCAACATGCATCTGGCGTGGGACTTGCTGTCGGCCCCGCTCCAGACAATGCTGCTCGGGCTCGATGCGGTGCACGACGGCGCGCTGCCGTGGACGCAGGCCTATGGCGTGGCACCGCCGCAAGGCCAGGATTTTGCCCGCAACACCCACCCGGTGGTGGCGCGCCATCCCTATAGCGGGCGCCCCTATCTCAACGTCAATTCGGGCTTTACCACCGCGATCGTCGGGCTGCAGCCGGCCGAAAGCAGCACGCTGCTGCAAATGCTGTTCCGCCATGTCGAAAGCCTGGTGCAGATTCACAATCGCATCGGCTGGAGCCCCGACACCATGGTGGTGTGGGACAACCGCGCCGTCCAGCACCGCGCGGTATGGGACTATTACCCGCACCAGCGCTGGGGCGAACGCGTTTCGGTGCTGATCGACCAGCCGCCGCAGCGGTGGAGCGCGGCGACCGCGGCGGACGGAGTGGAGCAGGCGGCGCTGGTGGGGTGATCCGGGCGGTGGTTGCAGGCTTTGCGCTGGCTTGGGCGCCTGATACAACCAGCCAAGTATGTGATTTATAAGAAACCTGGTTCGTCCTGAGCTTCGTTAGTTTGCACTCATCCTGATTTTCCGGAAGGAAAGCAGGTGCCGGTATGGGGTGGCCACCCCATACCGGCGTGATCGGTGCGCCCGTTGAGCTTGGGGTTCGGA
>Ga0164296_1000140_pt1 | contig 90779 bp, 66 predicted proteins | sample GEODES057metaG_FD_113533 | JGI IMG/M metagenome (GOLD analysis project Ga0164296, IMG submission 113533) | Dystrophic lake water microbial communities from Trout Bog Lake, Wisconsin, USA - GEODES057 metaG | ecosystem: Environmental > Aquatic > Freshwater > Lake | place: USA: Trout Bog Lake...
CCGCTACGCTCCGTCAACCGAAAGGCAACGCAGTTCCCCCAACCAAACACAACACCCAAACCAAGCCGTTAGCCACTGCCAGACTCTCATAGAAACTGGCTCAAACTCCGGGGGCAGATCATCGGTGCCTGCGCTAGCTTGTTACATGGCTGATAGCTTACAGATTCCAGATAACGTTACACTGATCGGCTCATCTTTTGGTGGTATGATTGCCTGTGAAATAGCACGCATACGTCGTATTAAGCGCTTGATCCTTGTCGGCAGCGCATTGTCGAAGAATGAACTTTGTTCTCCCATCACCGCCGAAGTGGCCATGAGTTTGTGGCCAGTCAGCTCCATTCAGGGGGCGCTAAGACATGTGGCCCCCATTGCACAAGGAATGATGGGTCGCAATGCCAGTGCCTACACTCGTGCTGTGCTTCACTCTATTCGAATGTTCACGGATTGTGACCCGCATTTCTACCGCGCCATGTTTTATGCCATGCTCATTTGGGAAGGCTATCGAGAGGGTTCGGCGGTTCCGATTCGTATCCATGGGAGAAATGATGGCGTCATGCACTGCCCCGAGGCACCCGATTTGGAGTTGGACGGTGGGCATTTGATCGCTCATACGCATGCGGAAAAATGTGTAAACTTCATCCAAGTGCATTTGTGAGGGCAAAGCTTGGGGAGTTTGCAGTGAAAACCAAGGCTCTAGACGTGTTATTGGCCGTTTGCAGCGGCAAAAGAGACTTGATTTGGAGAAGCCCTGTGGATGAATCGCCGCATGAACCGAATCCTCACCTGCCTGCTGCTATTCACCGCCTTTCTTCACGCTGATGAGTTTGATCCCAAGGACAACACCATCGTGCTTGGCAAGCGCGTGGGCTTGATCAAGCCCGGCATGACCGTCATGGACATCGGGCGTGCCTATGGGAAGCAGAATCTCAAACTGCAAAAAATCCCCGGCGCTGAAGGCGAGGAAATCGATGGCGCAAAACTGTTTGCGGACACCGACCGTGAACTGGTGATCGTGTGGGATCCAGACAACGACAAGAAGCAGGTAGTGTTCGACATCCGCGTCGTGGGCATCGCCTGGAAATTTGACAACGGTTTGAAGGCGGGCATGACCGTTGCGGAAGTCGAGAAGATCAACGGCAAGCCCTTCAAGATTGCCGGATTTGAATGGGACTACGGCGGTTATGCCAACTTTGAAGGCGGTAAGTTGGCGGGGAAGGTGAGCATTCGTTTCAATCCTTCTACCGAGAACGTTCCTGCATATCTCGCGGGTGACAAACAGCTATCCTCCACGGACAAGCAACTGCGCGCCGCCAAACCTCTGGTCGAGGAAGGCATCAGTGTCTTCATGCGGTGAGCGGGTAGACTTGAACATCGACTCCGGCTGAGCCGATGATGTGGTCTGGCGGACGATGTGGATCTACAAATCCGGCCTGCAGCAGCGGATTCACATCCCATGCCTCCAATGCAGTGCTAGCGAGAGGATAAGGATCGTGATGCACCTGCCCGCAGCGAATGCCGCGTGGACTTTTTGAGAATAGCAGGTAGCGCTCGGCGAGGAAAAATTCGAGCGAGCCAGGTTCTGCGGCACGAGACTCATCTGCAATGCGGTAGCGGAAGCGCGACTCAGCGGCTGCGCCCAGGCGCTGACAGCGGTAGTCAATCCAGCCGTCCCTCATTTCCTCACGCATGCGGGCATGCTGATAAGGCAGATGGAAAAAGGTGCGAGCGGTCCAGACTGCGAGCGTTTGATTGCAGTCGAGCGAATAAAACCACACACCGGGACGCCCCTGCTCATCATGCACGTAGGTGCGCACATTGAGTTCGAGGAAATCGCTGATGCCGGGCACGGGAGGGCAGAAGCGTGGACGAATGCCGCGCATGTAAAACGGCACGATGGCGAGCCAGGCGTCACCTTGAAACGTGTCCACATACAAGCCGGGTGGCAGCGTTCGCTGCATTTCTGCAGCATCCCAGCGCCAGTGCAGGAAGACTAGCTTTTCCCAACGTTGCAGCATCACATGCGAGCGCGAAGGCTGCTCACGGACGGCGAGCCGGGTTTCGAGCGTGGGCGTGTTTATCATGCAGGAGAATGATAGCACAACATTCCCATGTGCAGCCGCACCGCTTTAAGCGAACAGCTTCGTCACCGGCTTGGCCTTCACCAACTCGCGTGGTTGATTGAGATGATTGTAAACAATTGTCTCGGGGTCGATGCCGACGGCGTGGTAGATGGTGGCGAGGAGTTCGGTCGGATGCACGGCATCTTCCACGGGGGCGGAGCCGGTGGCGTCTGATTTGCCGTGGACGTAGCCGCGCTTGATTCCTGCACCACCGACGATGGCGGTGTAGCAATAAGGCCAGTGGTCACGGCCGTCGGCGCTGTTGCTATTGCCGCTGGTGGACACGCCTTTTTCCGGGCTGCGTCCGAATTCGCCGAGGGCCACAACGATGGTTTCGTCGAGGAGGCCGCTGGCATCCAGATCATCAAACAAAGCGCTGAGTCCCTGGTCCAGCATGGGGCCAGATTTGTTCTTCATGCGTTCGGTGAGGCCTGCGTGGTGGTCCCAGGAATGATTGTCGGAATTCGCGACCTTGGGCCAGATGACTTCGACCACACGCGTGCCAGCTTCGAGCAGGCGGCGGGCAAGCAGGCAGCTTTGACCGAAAGTATTGCGTCCGTAGCGATCACGCAGTTTTTCAGGCTCACGGTCAAGGGCGAAGGCGTCACGCGCACGGCCGCTGGAGATGAGATTCAAGGCCTGGCTGTAGTAGCTGTCCAGGCTCATGTCCTTCACGGCAGCTTCGATTTGCGGCATCTGATCGTTGATGGCATCGCGCAACTTCGCCCGGCGCTCAAGCCGCACGCTGAAGAGGTCGGGGCGCAGTTGGAGGTCGTCGATCTTGATGCGGTCCATCTTGCCCATGTCGAGGTCATCGCCATCGGGGAAGAGCGTATATGGCTCGTAGGCCTTGCCGAGGAAACCTGCACCACCACCTTTGCCGACGACATTGGATTCCTGCAATGGGCGTGGCAGCTGCACGAAGGGGAGCATTGGCTCCTGCAGCGGTTTGAGGCGCACGATGTTGCTGCCGAAGTTTGGGAAATCTTTGGCGTTTGGCGGCTCAAGCTGGCCGGAGGGGCTGACCTTGTCGGTCGTGTAGCCGGTCATGATCTGGTAGATCGCCGCCGTGTGGTTGAAGAGACCGTTCGGCGTGTAGCTCATCGAATTGATCATGGTGAACTTGTCGTTCACCTTCGCGAGGCCTGGAAGGATCTCGGTGAAGTGCTTTCCAGGAACTTTGGTCGGGATCGTCTTGAAGGCGCTGCGCACATTGTCCGGAACGTTTTCCTTCGGATCCCACAGATCCAGGTGGCTGGGACCTCCTTGCAGATAAATCATGAGCACATGCTTGGCCTTGCCCCATCCCGCACGGCCAGCGTTGGGAGAATTCGCCGCCATGGCTTGGCCACGGAGGACGTTGTTGAGCGTGAGGCCCATCATCGAGCCACCGCCGACACGCAGGATGTCACGACGCGAGAAGCCGAGGTTTTTGTCGCAAAGGTCTTTACCGGGAACGCCTGGGATGCGGAACATGGTGTGCTAGGAGTTGAGATGGAAGGGCAATATCGTGGGCATGTACGACAAGAAAGGGCTGATCTTACCAATGTGAGCCAGTTTACTGATCCATAGCGGGAAAGTCCATGATTGCAGTTGGATCATGCCCGCGGGTGCTCCCGGGTCTGGAAATGATCATTTGCGCCTTTTTCAACGTGGTTGCTGCATGGCCCGGCGCAACTCGGCGGCCAGTTCCTGGGGTGTCCATGAGTTCCCGCGAAAGATGTGACTGATCCGGCCATTCACATCAATGACCACAGTACGCAGGTTGTGATTGATCTGCGCGCCGATGCGCTGGAATTCCAGGCCGACCGCATCGCCAAGCCTGCGCAGATCAGGTTCATCTGCTGTTGCAAAGCTCCAATGCAGTTCACCCGCTTGATGGCTTTTCGCATAGGCCTCCAGCACTGCAGGGGTGTCATGTTCGGCGTCCAGGCTCAGGGAGATCATCCGCCAATTATCCTGCGCTCCCAGCTGCTTGAGCAACGTGCGGGCAGTCGCAAAATTCCGGTTCATCAGCGGACAGTAGGTTGGCAGCGGGCAGCGCGAGTAGATGAACGTGATGGCCAGCGCACAGCCGCGCAGATCGCGCAGTCTGGTTTTTTGGCTGCGTTGATCGGTCCATTCGATGTCTGGCACCTTCTCACCCACTTTCAATTCGCGGACAGACTGCTGCGGCGTGGCTGTGAGTGTCGTACGGGTGCCGGTCGGCCTCACCTGGTCAATCCATGCGTGATCGCCCTGAACACACAAACGAAACGCAAGCTGGTCCCCGGCTCGAAGGGACGGGAATTCGGCGGCATCAGGGACTTCAAAGCTCATGGTCATCGCAGACATGAAGCCAGGTATCTCTTCATGCGCGATGGTCGCCTCGTGCTTGGCTGCATTGAATTCTTTCAGTGTGCCGAGCACTTCGTATGTCTGTCGGCTTGCAGTGCTGTCCGTTGCGGATGCAAGCTGCAGCATAAGTGCGGTGAAGAGCAGCAGGGAGGAGTGTGAAATGGGTGCGTACATCGCCATTCTAAGGATGGCTCGTTCTACAGCGGTTCAAGCGACGAGAACGTCACTCGGGCTGTCTTGCCAGCAGGTGCCCCCAGTTTGATTTCTGAATATGAGCCATTCATTTCTGCTGCTTGCCACTCTCCTGCTGTCATTGGGGGAATCTGCACTCCAAGCTCAGGCCGTGCCTATTGTTCCAGCGGCACCGGTTGTTTCCATGATCGAGCCGACCGTCACGCGGGAAATGGGCGATGTGGGAGGCAAGTTTTTTGGAGCCGTGCCCGACGCCAAAAAGACCCGCCATTACTACATCGCGGCAGAGCCGGTGTTGTGGGACTTCGCACCGGAGGGAAAAGATTCTGTCTGTGGCAAGCTGCTGCCACCAGACTTGCTGCTGCATCGCCACTCCTGGAAAGTGCGCTACGTTCAATACGCGGATGAGAACTTTTCCGCACGCGTTTTGCCAATGGAGCGCCTGGGCATTCTGGGACCGGTGCTGCGTGGCGTCACAGGCGAGTATCTGGCGGTCACGTTTCTCAACCGTGGTTGGCTGCCGCTTTCCATGCACCCGCATGGGGTGAAGTATGACAAGGACAGCGAAGGCTCTTTTTATAAGCCATCACCTGGCCTGGGAGCGGCTGTAGCACCGGGAGCCAAATTCACTTATGTCTGGCTTCTGGATGAGGCATCTGCACCACGTCCTGACGAGCCAAGTTCCAAGGCCTGGCTTTATCACAGCCACGTCGCCGGTGAAGAGGAAATCAATCAGGGGTTGATCGGCAGCATCATCGTCACCGATCCTGCGCGTGCGCGGCCTGACGGCACTCCGGCTGACGTGGACCGTGAAATGGCCGCACTGTTTCTCATTTTTAACGAGAGCAGCTTCGGGGATGGTGAAGCCGAAGAAGCGGATGAACGGCCCGCCAATGCCCCCACCGGGCCGGTGCAACGCACCTGGGCCGAGGTGCAGGAGATCATGGAGCAAGGCGAGCGCCATACGATCAACGGGCGCGTCTTTGGCAATCTGACCGGCCTTGAGATGAACCAAGGCGAACGCGTGCGCTGGTACGTCTTCGGTCTTGGCTCAGAAAAGGACTTCCACACCGCCCACTGGCATGGTGAAAGTGTGGTCGAAAACAACGTTCGCCGCACCGATGTGGTCGAGCTTCTGCCTGGCAGCATGAAGATCGCGGACATGCAGATGAACAACCCGGGGACCTGGCTGCTGCACTGCCATGTGGGAGATCACATGAGCGAGGGCATGTTCACTCGGTTTGTCGTGCAGCCCAAGGATGGCCAGTCTGTCAGCCGCGAGCCGGAAGTCGCCTTCCTCGGGATGCCGCAATCAGCACGCACCCTGCGCATTCAAGCGGCAGAAGTGAGGCTCTCCAAAACCGATGTCCTCTCCAGTGAAATCAACCTCACCGGCCAGGTCACTGTCCCCGACCCTTTTTCTCTGGCCGGGAAAGAGTTTCAAATGCAGCTGGGTCGAAAAACGGTGGGATTGCAGACTGACGCCAGCGGCATCAGTGTGACGTCTGAAGCCATTCTACTGGTTACAAACACGTCGCTTTCAGGCAACGGCAATGTCATGGGCGGCACCTTAAATTTTGAACTCACCCTCAAAGGCGAAGGATGGGTGGAGGAATTGCGCCAGTTGAAGCTGCTCCGTGAGGACAAGCTCATCCCCGACGCCAGCGTGAAATGCACCCTGAACCTCGGATCCGCGCACCATGAAACAACCATGGTTTTGAAAAGCGCTGCGCCTAGATGAGATTGAGTTTCTTAGCAATCCTTGCCTTGGGCAGACCTTAACTTTGGGGCACTTCTTCAATCCTCAAACATGAACTCGTTGCTCATCAGCAACACTTGCGCGAGCTGGCTGAGGGGGCTCTGGGGCCGGGCGCGGCCGATGGGCCAGCGGCTGCCGTCGCAGAAGTCAGTTTTGGCATTGGTGAGCACTTCGCCGGTGTTGGCGCGGCTGATGGTGGGCTGCCAGTCGAAGCTGTCGCTGTCGGTGCCGCCTTCGTTGTGAATGATGAAGCAGAGGGTGTCGCCGCGTTTCACATCGGCAGTCAGCTTGATTGGAACATTTTTGTTCTGCGGGTTGCAAAGCTGTTCGGCCAAGATGCCGGTGCGCTCATTGTAAACCCAGGCGCGGACGCCATCGCCACGATCACTGCTGCGGACCAAAACGCTGTCGATGGAGATTTTCATGTCGGTTGGGACATGCCAGCGGGCGGTGACGATGTATCCGTCTGGCGCTGCGTGGCCACCGTAGTTCGCCCAGAAGACATGACCCCATTTTGGGTCCGGGATTTTGGGGCCGGGGCTCCACATTTTCTGGCCGTTGCCGCCACGATCCGTCAACTGCGTGAATGCCAGGAACTCGGTGAAAGACGGCTTGCCCTCGGGAGTGCGCGTGAACTTCATCGTGCCATAGCTCCAGCGGAAGGTTTTTTCAGCATTGAGCGCGGTGGCATCTGCAGCGAAGCGCTGGGCCAGTTCGACTTCATCGGGCTTCGGATCGCGGGCGAGGACGCGGTGATACATCGCGCGGATGGCTTCGGAATCGAGCGTGGTTCCGGCCAGTGGCGTGGCTTTGGCGATGGCATCCGCACGGGCACGCATGAAGGGGCTGTTCATAAGGAACAGTGCCTGCTGTGGTACGGTGGTGTTGAAGCGTTGTGGGCTGTGGCTGTCGGGATTGGCGAAGTCGAACATTGCAGGCACGCTGGCCTGATCATAGCGGTCCACCTTGAGGTAAACGGTGCGCAGGGTGTCGGCATCCTTGGCATTCAGCTCCACGGCACGTCCGCCATGCTGGGTCGTGTTGAGTTCGCCGGTGGCGGCGAGGATCGAGTCACGCATCGTTTCATAGTCAAGGCGCTGGCGGTTGAAGCGGCTGAGCAGATCGTTCTCGGCGTCTTTGATCGCTTTCTCCGGCGTGGCATGGCTGCTCTGCTGGAAGGTGCGGGAGGTGAGGATCAGCGTGTGCAGCTTCTTCAAGCTCCAGCCGCTTTCCATGAAGGTGGCGGCGAGGTAGTCGAGCAGATCGGCCTGCACGGGCTTGGCTGTCTGCACGCCGAAGTCACTGGTCTGGGAGACGAGCGGCTTGCCAAAATGCTGCAGCCACACGCGGTTCACAATGACGCGCGCGGTCAGCGGATTGTCCTTGCTGGCGATGTGTTTCGCGAGTTCGAGGCGTCCGCTGCCGTCGGTGAATTTTTCACCGCCGAACATCGTGAGCCATGCGCGCGGTGCGGGATCGCCCTGCCGTCCTGGATTGCCGCGGATGTAAACGCGGACGTCCTGCGGCTTCGGTTTGTCCACCATCACCATGGCACGTGGCGGTGCGCCGGGGTGCGTGCTGTCGAGCTTTGTGCGCTCGTTGTTGTAGCGCACCACGGTCTCGCTGTCCTTGCGGGTGAAGAACGTGTTGGCACCCTCGACCGGCACGGACATGGGCGAAAGCTTGTCCTGCATGAGCTGGCGCATCGGCTCCACTTTGCTGTCGAGAATGATGCGCGCGTAAGTCAGGGCAACGTCCTTCATGGACTTCGGTGGCGTCTGCGTGAAGGCGGCGGCGATCTCCGGCGTGCAGCCGCTCTCCGGCTTGGCCAGTTCCTGCACGATGGCAGGTGACTTTGCCGCAAACTCCACCCCGGAGAGCTTGGTAAAGCGGCTCCAGGCGACCATGGCCGCGTGCGGCTTTGCGCTGAGAGCGTAGCGCTTGAGGAATTCACGCCACTGGCTGGCCACGCGGTCACGCAGATTCACCTGACCGGCCTTTCCTTTGAACTCGGTGGTGTCTTTGATATCAGCCGTTTCCTGGGCAAAGGAGAGGTACTCGGCCAGACGCTCCGGTTTGCGGAACTCGTCATAGACGGTGCGTTTGAAGTCGAGATCCTTCTTCGCGATCTCGGCCACCTTCGCATCGTAGTCCTGCGAATCTTTTTCATTCGCCGCTTTGCCGATGATGGGCATCACGGTGTCATCAGGCTCGTCGCTGCTGTTCAGGATGCTGTACATCGCATAGTAGTCGCGGCTCGGAATTGGGTCGAATTTGTGATCATGGCAGCGTGCGCAGGCGACCGTGAGGCCGAGGAGTCCACGGCCGATGACGTCGATGCGGTCATCGGTGATGAGCAGGCGGTCATTGATGAAGCGTTCGCCCACATTGTAGAAACCCAGCGCCGCGAGGTTGGGCGAATTGGGAGTGGCTGCCGTCATGCGATCCGCCGCGAGCTGATAGCTCACGAACTGGTCATACGGCATGTCCTCATTAAACGCTTTCACGATCCAGTCGCGATACGTGTAGGCATAGGGGTAGAAGTTGCTGCGGCCAGCCACCTGATAGCCATTCGTGTCGGCATAGCGCACCACATCGAGCCAGAAGCGCGCCCAGCGCTCGCCATAGGCGGGTTGGGCGAGCAGTTGCGACACCAGCGTCTGCGGGTCAGGCTTCTTCTGCTCGACGTCATAGGTCGGAGGCAGTCCGGTGAGCGTGAGGTAAATGCGACGCGTCAGCAGCGCCGGATCCGCAGGCGCGGCGAAGTCGAGCCCGGCGGCCTTGAGCTTGGCACCGACAAAGGCGTCGATTGGGTTGCCGGTGAAACCAGCGGGCAGGGCCGGCTTTTGCACCGGCTTGTAGGCCCAGTGCTGCATCGGGTCGGCTTTGGCGTGCTGCGCCACTGCGGCCTCCGCAGGCCAGGGCAGGCCCATGCTGATCCATTTTTCGATCGCAGCGATTTGGGGAGCAGGCAGTTTGTCTCCCTTCTTGGGCATCGCTTCGACACCTGCCACATGATTGATGGCCTTGATCAGCTTGCTGGCGCTCGGGTTGCCGGGTTCGACGACTTTGCCATACTCGCTGCCTTGCAAAATCGCTGCACGTGAGTCGAGACGCAGGCCGTTTTGATGCTTGTGCGCGCCATGGCAGTCGTAGCAGCGCTCCGCGAGCACGGGACGGATGTTTTTCTCAAAGAACTCGATCTGGTCAGGAGGAAAGGTCTCGGCGGCTGATGCAATGGAACTTGCGACGGCAAAGCCGCCCAAAACGAGAGAGGGAAACTGGAAACGCAGGGTCATGTGGGGGTTCGACGGGGTGATCATACATCACATCCCACCAAAAACCAAACGCGCAGCGAGCGTGCCATCTTACAGCAGGTAAAACGCGGTTTTTGTCACCTGTCACACCTGATTCGCCCTGAGCACCCGCAGCATGTTGCCACCTATGACCTGCCGGATCGTCTCATCACTGTGGCCGCGCAGGATCATGCCGAGGGTGAAAAGCGGCCAGTTGGACCAGGCGACGCTCTGCTCTGCCTCGATGGTCGTTACGTAGTCGTCTTTGGGCCAGAGATGCTCCCATTTGTCGGCACTGCCGCCGGGGGCTTTGAGCAGCTTCGCCCGCTCCTCTTTGTCAAAACGGGAAGTGTAGGCCACGTCGCAGCCGATGGCGGCATGATTGGCCCCGAATTTCTTGATGAGATGATCAAGGTGATCGAGCAGCGCGGTTATATCGCCTTTGCCACCGAGGAAGCGGGGGATGCAGCAGATGCCCACCAGGCCGTCGGTGTCACAGATGGCCTTGATGGTGTTGTCCGGCTTGCCGCGGAAGTGCTCGTAAACGCCGCAGCAGGTGGTGTGGCTGGCCACCATGGGCCGCGTGCTGACCTTGGCTGCGTCATAGGCCGTCTTCCAGCCGCTGTGCGCCACATCGGCGATGACCCCGATCTTGTTCATCTCCGCGATGGCCGCGCGGCCAAAATCACTCAGGCCACCATCATGGGGTTCTCCGGCGCCATCGCCCAGCGGATTCCGCCGGTTGTAGGTCACATGCATCATGCGCGTGCCCAGCTCGTGAAAGATGCGCACAAAGCGCAGCTCATCCCGCACGCTCTCCCAGTCTTGCATCAGCGGCACACCGTTTGTCGTAAAGCACAGGCCGACATTCCCTGCCTTTTTCAGCGCCACGATTTCATCTGCCGTCACCACTTTGGAGAGCGCAGGCTTCAGCAAGTCCGTCGCCTTGGTGAAATGGGCGAAGCGCTTGATCAGCCGCATCGGGTCGCTGCCTTCCTCGCCGGTGTTTTGGAAAATGCAGGTCACACCGGCTGCGTGGAAGGCATCGAGGAACTCTTTGCGCTCACGCTCGTTCGTTGCATTGCGGTTCATGGACATGGACTCGCGCAGGTCGGTGATCTCGGCGGCGCCTACGCCGGCTTTGATCGCTTCGTTCATCGCCTCCGCATCAATGGCACAGCGGGGCGCGAAGCCGTAGCTTTCAAAAACCACGGAGCCGAAATGCAGCTCCCATGCGTGCTCAATCTGCGCTTGCGTAGGCTTCAACAACCCGAGCGCGATTTCACGCGGCTTGTCGATGGCCGGATTGCCCGTGATCCATGATTTCTTCGCCTCCTGCGAACGAGCGACGATGTCGAAGCTGCCTGCGCACGCAGCCAGCGGCAGCGTTTGCAACAGGCGACGGCGTGTCAAAGGGGTGCTCATGGGAATGAACAAACGCACCTGAAACGCTGTTTTAGATCAGCCAATCCAACGGCTTAGCGGCGGAGTTTTTTCTTCAGACGCATCCAAGTCGGGACATCGAGGTCTTCGCCTTGCACGATCGAAGGTTCGGTGTCCTTGAAGCGGCCACGATCTTCTTCACCGAGGCTGAAGGTCTGCTGGCTTTCTGCGGTGGACTTGCGGGCGAGGACAGCGGTGGCGCTGATGGTTGTGGATTCGTGCTGCTCGTCGAAGGAGATGAGATCATCCTGCGCCGGAGTGGCTTCAGTTTGCAAAGTGACGCTGCGGGCCACGACTGCAGCGAGGGTGGATTCCTTGCTGCCGTTGCGGGCGGCATCAGCGAGTTCCTTTGCAGCAGGCGTACGCACCGGAATGTGTGCGGTTTCCGGCGTTGCTGCGATCACCTGAGCGGGCGTCTCCTCGAAGGCCGGCGGTTCTTCTTCTTCCGCAAGTGCCACTGGCAGTTCTCGGGTTTGCACTGGTGCCGCTGCTTCGAGATGAAGGCTGGTCAGAGGAAATGCCTCGCCAACTGCTGGGACCGCGTTGAATTCCGCTGACTTGAAGAGGAGATCAGGAGTGGATTCCACCGGCGGGGCATACGGCGAAGGTGCCTTCTTTGCTGGAACCTCGCGTTTTGGTGCCGGGGCAGGGATAGCAGGAGCAGGCATAGGGGCCATCGCTTCAGCTCGCGGCTGGAGCATTTCCGACGGCGGTGCGGCGGTGGCGTGCGCGTTGAGCTGGTTGAGTCCCAGCGAGCTGATCAGCGTGACGGCAACGGCGTCTCCCAGCTTCGCATCGACACCGAGGCCGAAGAGAATGTGGGTTTGATCCGGCACATGACGTCCCAACTGCTTCATGACCCCCTCGACTTCGACCAAGGTGAGCGATTCGCCGCCGGCCACGTGGACCAGCAGGTTCTTCGTCTGATGCAGGAGGCGGCCGGAGTCGATGAGCGGACTCTTGAGCGCTTTTTTGAGCGCCTCGGCACCACGGTTCTGGCCGCGTGCTTCGCCGAAGCCAAAGAGGCAGCGGCCATTGGCATTGGCCAGTGCGGAGGTGAGGTCGTCGAGGCCGAGCTTTACCAAGCCCGGAGTGGTGGTGATGGTGGAGATGGCACGCAGGCTCTGCGCAATGAGCTGGTCCGCCTGATTGAAGGCCTTCTGTATGCCATCCTTCGGCAGGATGAGTTCGCCCATGCGGTTGTTTTCAAACAGCACGAGGGCGTCCGCGCGCTTCTGCAGCAGTTCGAGCGCTTCCTCAGCCTGGGCCAGACGACGGCGACCTTCGAAGCTGAACGGCATGGTGGCCACGACGAGCACCAGCGCACCGGTGTTTTTCGCGATCTCGGCAATGACCGGAGCAGCGCCGCTGCCGGTGCCGCCGCCGAGTCCGGCACTGATGAAAATGATGTCGTGATTCTCGATGGCATGTCGGATTTGATCACGTGAGAAAAGCGCCGCCTCACGTCCGAGATCAGGATCGCCACCGGCACCGATGCCCTTCATGAGTTCCGCCCCCAGTTGAATTTTCACCGGTGCCATCGAGTGGCCGAGGACCCGCACGTCTGTGTGCGCACAGACCAGCGTGGCATCGACAATGCGGTCAAGCGTGATGCGATCAACAACATTGGAACCTGCACCGCCGACACCGACGATGCAGATGCGTGGTGCCGCAGTGCTGGCACCTTCGGGTGATTGGGAGCGGTCGTATTCTACCATAATCGTGGGTGGTTAGGATTGGGCTGCTGGCTTAAAGTGTGATGGATGAGAGGAGTTCCTGCATGCGCCTGCCAAGGCGCTTCAGCGGAGAGAGAAAGGGCTTCTCGCTGTCCAGAATCTGCGCATAACGGATGAGGCCGATGGGTGCGGAGTATTGCGGATTCTCGAATGTGGCGGTGATGCCGCTGACGGGAGCCGAACCTGCGCGCGTGACTTTGATTCCAAACACTTCGCGGGCCACCACGTCAACGCCTTTCATCATGCTGACACCACCGGTGAGATAAATGCCCGCACCGAGGCGGCCGAGGTGATCCTCCACTCGCACCCGCACCTGGGTAAGTATTTCTTTCGTGCGAAGGTTCATGACCTCGTTCAGGAACGCACGCTCGATCTCGCCGAGAATCAAGCCGGTGTCGTCCTCGATGCTGAGCATCTCGCCTTCCGGAACCTCGTCATACAAGACGCTGCCTTCCTCCACCTTGAGGCGCTCGGCGCGACCATTTGGGATCTGCAGCGCCATCGAGACATCGTTCGTGATGTGGTCGCCTCCCAGCGGCACGCAGCCGGAGGCAGTGATCATGCCGTCTTCATACAAGACGTAGTCACAAGTGCCGGCACCGAAATCGATCATGAGCGCACCCTGCATTTTCGCTTCACGAGTCAGCACAACCTGTGCCGCCGCGACGGGATTGAAGACCACATCTTCCACTTCGAGCGGAATTTCACGCACGCACCGGATCGCATTCTGCACCCGTCCGCGCACGCCGTGGATGATGTGGTAGTCCGCCTCCAGCACGCGGCCCTCGCGCCCGATCGGCTGGCGCACAGCCTCCTGGCCGTCCACGATGTACTGCCGTGTGACGCTGTGCAGAAAAACATTCGACTGTGGAATCGACACACTGCGGGCGATCTCCTTCGCCTCCTCCACGTCATCTTCGCCGATTTCCGTTTGCTCGTCTGGCAGGCGATGGCGGCCGCGGTTGTTCAAGCTCTCGATGTGCGCGCCGGTGACGCCGAGAAAGACATTCCGGATCATCACATCGCTGCGGTCCTCCGCGCGTACGAGTGCATCGTTCACACAGGTTTGGACCTTTTCGAAATCGACGATCTCGCCTTTGCGCACGCCACGTGAGGGCGCCTGGCCGACGCCGAGAATTTTGATGGCTCCATCACGCTTGGCTTCACCCACAACGACGCAGATTTTGTGCGTTCCGATTTCAAGACCTGCGTAAATGGTGCTTTTGGCCATGAGATTCAGCGTGCTGCGGGTGGAGTGGAGGCGGTGTCCGCCAGGTTCAGCCCGGCGATATCCGGCGTTTCATGAAAGGTGACAGGGGTGTTGATGCTGGCAATCAAGTTCAACGTGGCGACACGCCACTTGCGCACGCGCGCCTCTTGCATGACGCGGTCAAAGCGCGCCAGTTGCGGGTCGAGGTCATCGACTCCGAAGGTGATCCTGGCATCGCCATTGAAATGCGCGACGAGCGACCACGGATTCGGAATTTCGATCGACTTCAGCGCGGGCTGGTCCTCTTGGTGGCGGCTTTGCAGCTTCTCCATCAGGCGCAGCGCAGCGTGTACCTGCATATCTGGAGACGGCCTGCCGGGACTGGCTTCGCTGAGTGCCGGGAACTGAATGCGAGGCATCGCGAGATACTCCTTGGTGATGACATCACAGGGCACCAGCGCACCCTCGGCATCGATCAGGCAGCCTTTGCCGGTTAGCGGCTCCAGGAGCTTGTGTTTCGGGCATTCCATCCAGGCCACCGGCAGGCGCTGCACGACATCGAGGGTGAGCTTGCCATGGTAGTCGCGCTGAATCACCGCCGACTTCACCTGGGGCAGGCGTTCAATCTTCGCCCGCACTTCACGCAGGTTCATGGTGAGCAGGTTGGTGGCTTCGGTCAGGCCGGTGGCGGCCACAAGCTGCTGCCGCGTGAGGGTGCCCTGGGTGTTCACCTCCACGGTTTTCAGCATGAACTGCGCATTCTTTTCCAGCGCCTCGTGCCACGTCACCCAGCAGACACCGATCACAATCATCACCGTGATCAACCACATGGCTGTTCGAAAGCCACGACGGCGGCGCTCTTCTGCCTCATGCTCGCGAATCACCGGAGATTCCGGCGTATAGTCGATCACATGGTTGCTCAGTCCCTTGCGCTTACGGGAAGAGCGCTTGGCTGTTTTTTTCGAGCCATTTTTGGCAGCAGACATGAGCAGGCGTGAACAAAGTCCAGTTCCAGGCACAAACGGAATTGGTAGTTAATGTGCCTTAAATAATGGATTCTCAGTCTGATTGCCATAATTATTCGCGAAAAAATGCTTCCCCTGTATTCACACTCAGGAGAGTTGTTCACATTTTTGGCGGCAAACCGTCTCAACCCTCTGCTGCCAAGGGGGGGTGCTCGCACTACTTGCGCATCACCCAGATATTGCGGTAGCGCACCGGGTTGCCGTGGTTTTGCAGGTAAACCGGCCCAGGGGTGTTCGTCTCTTGGTTGGGGGCGGAGGTGGTTGTTCCGGGCAGTTCCTGGTTCTCATGAATCACCACGCCGTTATGTTTGACCGTGATCTTCGCATTCGCCGTCTTCTTGCCCTCAGCATCGTATTTCGCAGCCGTGAAATCCACATCATAGGTCTGCCAGGTCAGTGGCGGCAGGCACATGTTCACCTTCGGCGCAGCGATCTTGTACAACCCGCCGCATTCGTTGTCCTTCCCTTCAAGGGCAAAACTGTCGAGCATCTGCACCTCGTAGCGGCCTTGCAGATAGAGTCCGCTGTTCCCCCGGCCCTGGCCACGGGCGTCGGGCATGTAGGGCAGAAGAAACTCCACGTGCAGGCTGCAATCGCCAAAGGTGTCCTCGCTGGTGATCCCCTCCATCAAAGCGCCAGTTTTCTCATCGACACGCGATTTGGGGAAGCGATTCACGCCCTTGCCATCAAACAGCACCACGGCGTTCTCCGGTGGCTGCGCGCCCAGGGTGGGAGAGGCGCGGTTCGTCCGGCTGAGTTCCATGACTTTCACCCCATCGGCATTACTCACCAGGATGCTGGCGCCGGTCACCTCGGCCTTGATGGTGCCGTCTGGTGAGGCAAACACGGCGCTCTTCTCTCCTTCAGCTCGTGTGCCGATGACTCGGATGACTGCTGCTTTGTCACCATCCCAGCCCGCTCCTGGCAATCCGCCAGGACGGCTCACGGCCTCGAATTTGCCGCCGCCCTGCGCCCAGATCTGCACACCGTAGGTCCTGCCGTCAATTTCACCGACATACTCGCCTTGAATCGCAAAATCTTCATCTGTCTGAGTTGGATCCGTGTAAGCCTTCGGCTTCGGTGCTGCAGGCTGCTGGGCATGAACGATTGTGGCAAACAGGAGGGCGGTGAGGATGACGCGCATGGTCAGTAAATGTGGCAAGCGAACGGATTTATGCCAGTTTCAAGAGAGGCGTTGTAGTCTTGAATTTGGCACTTTCGGTATCGATCCGCAAATTCGTATCGATCATCAAGCCTTCGGATGGCGGAACTCGAAAGCATTCGTCATTCCGCATTCTGGTTGCGGCTTGAAGAAGGCTCACCCCGCCTTCACCAGCGTCACCAGTTCCTGCAGGGACGCCTTGGCATCGCCGAAGAGCATGCGGCAGTTGTCCCGCAGGAAGAGGGCATTCTCGATGCCGGCGAAGCCTTTGCCCATGCTGCGCTTCATCACGATCACGGTGCCGGACTTCTCGGCTTCGATGATGGGCATGCCGTAGATCGGGCTGGATTTGTCTTCATGCGCGGCAGGGTTCACCACGTCGTTCGCACCAATGACGAGGCACACGTCCACGCGATCCATCTCAGGGTTGATCGATTCCATTTCAATCAACTGGTCGTAGGGCACATCGGCCTCGGCGAGCAGCACGTTCATGTGGCCGGGCATGCGTCCAGCGACGGGATGGATGGCAAAGACGACTTCGACGCCTTTTTTGGCGAGTTCATCTGCCAGCTGTCGCACCTGATGCTGCGCCTGCGCCACGGCGAGTCCGTAGCCGGGGACGATCACCAATCGCCCCGCCATGCCGAGCAGCAGGGCCGCCTCATCAGCGTGCACGGACTTCACACTGCCCGTGGCACCGGCTGCCGCGCTGGCGGTGGCATCCACTTTGCCAAAGGCGCTGAACAGCACATTGGTCACGGGGCGGTTCATCGCCTTGCACATTGCCAGCGTCAGGATCGTACCGGAGGAGCCGACGAGGGTCCCGGCGATGATCATGGCGACATTGTCGATGGCAAAGCCATCCGCCGCTACGGCGAGGCCAGTGAAGGAATTCAGCAGCGAAATGACCACCGGCATGTCCGCACCGCCGATGGGCATGACCATCAGGACGCCTAGCGCGAGCGCGATCACGAGAAACAAACACATGAGCACCATGCTGTGCGAGCCCATGGCCATCACGAGCGCCAGCAAAGCGCTGATCACAAAAAGCAGGCCGTTCAACAACTGCTGCGCGGGATACGTCACCGGTTTGTCGAAGTGGCCTTCGAGCTTGAAAAAGGCGATGATGCTGCCGGACAGCGAAACAGCGCCGATCATTGCCGCGCAGAGCATGGAGATCACAAAGACCAGGCTTGATGTCGGAGTGAGGTGCGCGAACTCAATCGCCGCCACCAATGCCGCTGCGCCACCGCCGGCGCCATTGAAGAGCGCCACCATCTGCGGCATCGCGGTCATCTTCACCTTGTAGGCACCGGCAGCGCCAACGAAGAGGCCCAGCAGGATTCCGACGATGATGAGCAGCCACTTCCACAGCGACACGCCTTCGCCGTGCGAGCCATGCAACTGCGGCAGCACCGCCAGCAAGGCGAGCACCATGCCCACACCGGCAATGAGATTTCCTTTCCGCGCCGTCTTGGGCGATGCCAGCATCTTGATGCCGAGGATAAACAGCACGGCGGCGATGAGAAAGGCAAGAGAGGTGATCATGATGGTGTCTGTTTCACTTCTTGCGTTTAAACATTTGCAGCATGCGGTCGGTGACCATGAAGCCGCCGAACACATTGGCTGAACCCAGTACGACAGCGACGAAGCCGGCGGTGTACTGCATGAAGCCGTCGGCCTCAGCGAGCGCCAGCATGCCACCTAGCAGGATGATGCCGTGGATCGCGTTCGTGCCGGACATCAGCGGCGTGTGCAGCATGGAAGGCACCTTGGAGATGAGCTCGAAGCCGAGAAAGACCGACAGCACGAAGATGACAAAGATGAGCATTTCCACGGTCATGGCATGTCAGGTCCCGGTGGCGAGTTTTTCGTTCACGATGCGCCCGCCGTGGGTGACGACGCAGCTTTTGAGAATGTCATCGTCCAGGTTCAGCTTCAGTGCATGCGCCTCCTTGTCCCAGAACTCCGTCAGCAGTGCGGTGACATTGGACGAATACATCTGGCTCGCATGCACCGGCACACGGCCCGGCAGGCTCGCGATGCCGACGATCTTCACGCCCTTGCGCTCGATGATTTGGTCTGACACCACGCCTTCGACGTTGCCACCGCTTTCGACAGCGAGATCCACCACCACGCTGCCCGGCTTCATCGCATCCAACATATCGCTGGTGAGCAGCACCGGCGCCCGCCGGCCAAACACCTGAGCGGTCGTAATGACAATGTCCGACTCTGCGCAGACACGCGCCATGCCTTCGCGTTGGAGTTGGAGCTGTGCGTCGGTCAGCGCCTTCGCGTAACCACCCTCCGTCTGCCCGGTCTCACCCACGTCGATCTTCACAAACTTCGCGCCGAGTGATTTCACCTGCTCCCCGACGACCGGCCGCGTATCAAAGGCCTCAACCTTCGCACCGAGCCGTTTCGCCGTGGCGATGGCCTGCAATCCCGCCACGCCTGCACCAATGATAAAGACCTTCGCTGGCTTGATTGTGCCCGCTGGTGTCATCATCATCGGAAAAATCTTCCCGGACTGTCCTGCGGCCACGATCACGGCGGCATAACCCGCCAGACTCGCCTGTGAGGACAGCACGTCCATCTTCTGCGCCCGCGTGCTGCGTGGCACCATCTCCATGCTGATGGCGCTTACACCGCGTGCCGCCAGCGCACGGATCAGCTCCGGCGATTGAAACGGATCGAGCAACGCGATGAACACGGCACCTTCACGCAGAGCACTCACTTCATCGAGCGTTGGCTTGCGCACCTGTAGGATGACATCCGCCGCTGCCAGCATCGCTGAGCGATCCGCCCGCACCGTCGCTCCTGCCCTCGTGTACTCAATGTCAGTGTGTCCGCAGAAAAGGCCCAGCCCCGATTCCACCTCGATCTTGGCCCCCAAGGCCGTCAGCTTCGCCACATGCTCCGGCACCAATGCGGTGCGCGTTTCTCCAGCATGGGTTTCTTTGGGAACAACGACAGTCATCTGCATGTGAGGACACGAACGATGACGGAGAGTGCCATTTAGCCGCCATCGTGTAAAGAATGAAAGCGGCGCAAGGGATAGGTTCTTGTCCTAAATGACGAATCTGAACGATACACGCAGGCTCAAATCAGCTCCCTCAACGGCGCACCCTGATCCACGATGAAGTTCGGCCTGCCCTGATGATTGGTGTAGGTCGTATCCAGCGGGACGCCCATGTGGTGGTAGATGGTGGCGGCAAGATCGCCGGGCGTGACGGGCCGTTCGTCGATCTGGCCGCCGTCTTTGTCGGAGGAACCGATGACCTGGCCGTGACGGAAGCCACCACCCGCGAGGGACATGGACATGACGTACGGCCAGTGGTTGCGGCCATCGGTGCTGCCCTGCGTGCCGAGTGTGGGCGTGCGGCCAAATTCACCCATGGTAATCACAAGCGTGTCGTTGAGCATTCCGCGTTCAGCTAGATCGCTGACCAGCGTGGTGATGACGTGGTCGAACACTGGCAGCAGCGGACGCAGGCCATTCCAGATGCCGCCGTAGGGTGGGATGTTGTCGCCGTGATTGTCCCAAGTGCCAGAGGCACCGTGATTGCTGAGGTCGATGGTGACGAAGGATGAACCGCGCTCGACGAGACGCCGCGCAAGCAGCGCCTGTTTGGCCCAGTCATGCTCGCCGTAGCGGTCGCGTACTTTCTGTGGTTCCTTGCTCAGATCAAAAGCCTCCTGCGCCCGGCCCCCAGCCACGATGTCGAAGGCGGTCTGCGAAAAGCTGTCCATCGCGCTCATCATGCCGCTGGCGTCGATCTCGGCGCGCAGGCCGTCCATTTGTCTGCTCAGCGTCTGGCGCGCATGCAGGCGATCCATGCTGAGGCCAGAGGGCAGTTGGAAGAGCTTGGTGGCGCTGTTGCCGTCAAAGGGGTCATACTGCGTGCCAAGATAACCACCCCACGCGACGTGCGAGCGAGACTTCATGTTCAGCACGACGTACGGCGGCATGCCCGGATGATTCGCCCCACGATGCTTCGCCACGATGCTGCCGAATGATGGATAGTATTTGGCCTTCGGATTCGTGCGCGGCTCGTTGGCGAGGTTCGCAGTCTGCATGACCATGTTCGGCTCATGATTGCTGAAGCGGCAGTCCACCGAGCGGATGAGCGTGAACTTGTCCAGCATGGCGGCCTGCTTCGGCAGATACTCGCAAATGTGTGTGCCTGGTAGTTTGGTCGGGATCGCTTTGAACGGCCCGCGAATCTCACGCGGGCGGTCAGGCTTCGGATCCCAGGTGTCGATCTGCGACGGCCCGCCTGTCATCCAAAGTAGGATCACCGCTTTGCGGCCCTTGGTCACTTTGCCCTCCGCCCGCAGCTTCGTCAACGCAGGCAGCGTGAGACCACCCAGGCCTGCGAGGCTCGTTTTCAAAACCGAGCGCCGACTGTGGACGACCACGCCATCCCGCACACGCGGGTTCATGAACGTGAATGCATGCGGGGCACTGTGGCCCGCGCAGGGATGATCGGGTGATGGCATCGAAATTCAATACGCAGCGTCAGGAGGAACTCTAACCGTGCCCTTCACTTCGGTATTTTCAAATACGCGATCAAATCCGCCAGCGATTGCGGCGTGAGCGCGGCTTCGAGTCCTTCCGGCATCAAGGACAGGCCCGTGCTCTGCAAACTCGCGATCTCGCTGCGCAGCACGGACTTCGTCAGATTGCCCGCCATCTTTAGAGTTAGACTCGCGCTCGTTTCCGTGGCGATCACGCCATAGAGATGCTCGCCGCTTTTGAGCGTGCAATTATACGCGATGAATCCCGGCTCGATGATCGCGCTCGGGTCGAGGATGGAGTTCATCAGCTTCTCCGCATCATGCTGCACCACACTGCGCAGATCCGGCCCCAGTTCGAGGCCTACACCGTCCAGTTTGTGGCAGCTGATGCACACCTGCGCAAACACCGTCTTCCCCTTCGTCGCGTCGCCCGTCAGTTTCAGCGCCGGTTTGAACTTCTCCACCACCGCCGTACGCGTGGCGCTCGTGGCATCCGCAAACACCACTGCAGCCTGCTTCGCGATTTCTTTTTTCGGGTGTTTCGTCAGCCGTGCCCGCAGCGCAGCATCACACGCTTTCGCCTCTGGCCGCTTCAGCAACGCCAGGGTCCAGGCATCGTTGGAGAGCAAGGTCTCGATGATCTGCATCCGCACCGCTGGCGTTCGTTCATTCCAGCCCGCCAGCAAGAACTCAGGTCCGTCATTCGGTTGCAGCTTCGCCACCAAACGCAGCACCTCGGCATTCGCAGACCTCTTCCACATCTCCGGCAGCAGGGCCTTCACCATTTCGCGGTGCTCACGGTCCGAGGCCAGCAGAGCGACTGCTGCCATGGGCGGAGCCTCCTTGGCCGCTTTGACTTCCTCTGCCGCCTTGTGGAGCAGGTCCGCCATTTTCTTCAAACCCTGCTGCGCTTCCGCCGAAGTCACCTGCTGTGTGAATCCGGACAGCGAGAGCCCCTTCTCATCAAGGACGGCAAGCAGTTCGGTGGCATGTTTTTGTGCTCCCTGGTGAGACAGCAGCGTGGCGATTGCCTGCTCATTTTTGACTGCCAAAGCGCAGCGGAACAGCATACCAATGACTTGGTTGTTATCCGGTCCTGACCCTGCAGGAAAACGTGTGCAAACACCCTCCAAGTGCGGCATCACCGAACTCAGCGCCGCACCTTGCAGGGACGAGCCTGCTGGAGCCCCACGCAGCTGTTCCGCCAGCAGATCAGCCACCCAGTCGCCCTTCAATTCACCCAGAGAGCAGGCCATCTGCAGCTGCACCTTCTCGTCCTTGTCGTTCACGAGCTTCACCAGCGCCTTTTGAAGCGAGGATGATTCGCTATCCTTCCACTCCAACTTTTCCGCCATCTGCAATGCCTGCTCGCGCACTCGCGGCGATTCATCCTTCAGCAGTTCAAGGCAAGTGGCAGCACTAAGCTTCTTCATCGCTAGCAATGTCCACGCTGCCTGTGCCCGCGTTTGGACCTGCTTGGAATTGAGGAGACTTTCGATGGCCGCTTGTTCACTGCTCCACGCAAGCTGCATCTGCTTCTTGTCACGCTGCCAGCCATTCGAGGAGGCCAGGCCCTGTTCTGCAGTCCCGCCTTTAGGCGGTTCCGGAGTACGCGTGACTCTCCATATCCTTCCCTTGTCGTCCCCCTCGCGGTAATGTGGCAGCAGCTCATCCTTCCCGTTTTGCGGCAGCCATTGCGGATGCTCGATCATGTAGCGGTACATGTCCGCCACCCACAGCGCACCATCGGGGCCGGTGCGAACCATCACGGGGCGGCACCAGCGGTCTTCGCTGGCCAGAAAATCCATCTTCGACTCCGCAGGATCACGCGTGGCCTTGAACGTCACGCCATCATCCTCCAGCACATGATGCTGCACCACGTTGTGAAAGGGCTCGCAGGTGAAGGCGTGGGTTTTGCCATCATTGAACAGCAAGCGGTCGCGATACACCTCAATGCCGCAGGCGCTGGTGAAGCGCCCCGCCTGATCGAAGCTATGGAAACGCTTCTCCATGCTGCTGGCGGGATACACCAGCGGATTGCGCGGGAAGAGCTGATGAATCGGGTCTGGCGGAATGACGTATGGGTTACGGCGCAGGTAGTGGTCCTGCAAGACGTAGTGCCAGAGCGGGTGACTGTTTTGCACGCCGAACCAGTGGCCCCAGTCATCGCGGGTGCGACCAAACTGCGAGGGGCCGCTTTGCGGATCAAACTCGCCCGTATCCGGCTTGATGCGGAAGTCGCGGCTGCCGAGGTCGATCTTCTGGCCTGTGAGCTTGGATTCGATCTGTGTGGTTTTGTTGTAGCCGCTGTTGTGCGCTCCCGCAGCGCAGTACACCCAGCCGTCCATGCCCCAGCGCAGACCGTTTACACGCAACTGCTGATTTCCTGTGCTGAAGCCGGTGAAGAGCACCTGCTTTTCTCCATTCGGCTTGATAAGGAAAATGTCCGGTGCGGCGGTCACGATGACACCATTACGCCAGGTCAGGATGCCCGTGGGATAGCTCAGATCATTCACGATCACCGTGCGCTTGTCATAGCGTCCGTCCGCATTGCTGTCTTCGAGCATCACCACGCGCCCACCCGCCTTGCCATTGCCATCCATGCCCAGCGGATAGTCCGCCATCTCGACCACCCACAGCCGCCCTTTCTCATCCCAGTCAAACGCCACCGGATCCAGCACCACCGGTTCCGCCGCGACGAGTTCGATGCGGTAGCCCTCGCGCACATGCCATTTCTTCGCTGATTCCTCGGGTGAGAGTGGTGGAGTGGCGGTTTGCAGCTTCACAGGCGCGGGCGGCGTTATGCCGCTGGCCTTGTAATGCGCTGCTGTTTCATCGGCGCTGAGGGCGTCATTGTAAAAAGCCACCTCGTCGATCTTGCCTTCGAAATTGAACAAGTTGTCGCTGCGCCCGCCAATGAACCATTGATCCTTGGGAGTGTGAGTGATGTCCAGATCCCCCTCTATCTCAGGCTTGCCATCCAGAAACACCTGCAGCCGCTTTCCTGTGCGGTTCAGCACCACATGATGCCATTGTTTGAGTGCCAGCTTGGTTTTGCCTGAGATCAAACCCTTCGCAGTGTTGCCATTGTAAACAAAAAGGCAGCCTGAGGCTGCATCGGCGTGCGTGCCGCCAATGCCGAGATGGTCCCCCGGGCAAGCCTTGTCACCATCAGGGCCGCGTGAGAATAGATAGCCCGTCACAGCGCGTGCAGCCGTAGGCAGCGCATTCCAAAACCAGAACTCCACGCTGTAGTCGCTGCCGGTCATCGGAAAGCCGTCCACACGGCCTCCTGCAAAGTGCGGTGCACGATTGATGCCCTTACCGGAGAAGGCTTCGCCCTGCGGCCCCTCCAAATAGCGGGCCACACCGGGCTCGTAGCGCGGCTCTTCGCCACGCCAGTCATTGACTGGATAGAGAGTGTCGCCTGCGATCTCGTCCATGCGCCAGTAAGATGTCGGGTTGGACGCAAAGACGGCCTGCGGATAAGCACCCAACGTGTGCGTGATGATCTGACGGTTTTTGCCGGTGATCTCCTCCAGGGCATCGAGCAATGTCTCGACCATCTTCGGTTCGGCTTGCACTTCCAGTCCTGCTGTGCGCGCCGGCCAGGTCGTGTAGCCGCCCAGCGCATGCTGCTCTGGCGGCGGGATGTAGCCTTCACCACCGTTGGCGAGTTCGATGTTGATCGTGGTCGGCAGCGGGCTCTGCGCTTTCAGCTTGAGGCCGGTGATCGCATAGACTTCGTTCGGCAGTGTGGCGATGGCCAGATCGCCGATGCGGATGGCCTGCAGTTTGATCTCCGTCTTCTGCCGCTCGTGCAGAATGATCGCTTCACGCGCATACACTTCCTTCTTGTCCTTTGGCACATCGTTCACAATCTTTGCCGCGATGGGCCGCGCCCAGGCGAGGCGTTTTTCGCTCGGCACGCGGTAGTTCAGCGTGAGCAACTTTTCCACCATCGCTATCGGAGCTAGTTTCTGATGCTGGATCTTCGCGTAAGCCTCCATGGCCTTCTTCGCCACTTCCTCGGCATACGCATCCATGGTGATCTGCGGGCGTGGCTTGCTGTAGTCCATCCATTGCTGGTCGCCGCTGGTGCCCTGCGTCATCGCGGCCACAAACTCCGGTCCTTCGCTGCTGCTCTGTTTCATCAGCTTGGCGATGTGCTGGGCAAAGGCACCATAATAGTCCGAAGAGATCGCCTTCGCCCCGAAGTAATGCATCGAGTAGTTGGCGAAGAATGCCATCGGTTTGCCTTTCGCTGTTTGCACCGAGATCACCGACAAACCAGGATCCGACGGCCCGGAAGGTCCGGTGACATCCGGGCTCTCATGCCCCGGGTGCATGTTCGCGCGGGCGGTGGGGTCGCCGAAGGGATCCGTGATCACTTTGTCCGGCTTGCGAATCCAGCGCCGCGTATGCGTGTGCTCCCAGTCATCCACCACGCCCCAGCCGATCTTTGCCGCCTGCAGGCGCTTGTGCGCTGCCACGATGCCTTCGGCGATCTTGGGTGCAAGGAACTTGGCATAGTCCACGTCCAGCCGCGTGCCGAGGCACCCCATCGCTGCAGGAGCCGAGTGCGTGTGCGTGGCTGAAACCAGCATGCGATCCGTGGGGATGCCGGTCTGTTGGCTCGCCATCGCCTTGGCTTCATCAATCAGCGACCGCGTCATCATGCACGTATCCACAATGACAATCGCAATCTGCGTCTTCCCATCATCCAGCACCAAACTGCGGGTATAAAGCTTGTCGGTGATCGTGGAGGACTGCGCCTCGAGAAACCCGCCCGCGAGGATCCGTGGGAACGTCGTGGGCGTGATGTCGATAGCGGAGACGCCTGCGCGGAAGGCCGGCTGTGCCTGTGCGGTGATTGCAGCTAGGCCGAGAAGAAACAGGAGGGACTTCATGAGATTGGCTCAAACCAACGCTCATGAAGGTCACTTGCTTGCCTTCGATCAGGCGATCAACGGGCCAAGGGCGGGCTCGGCGAGCAGCTTTTGCACTTCTTCAACAAGGCCAGTCACTGGCACCGTGCTCTGTGAACGGGCGAGCAGGTTCTTGATCACGACCTCGGGGTATTCAGCACCGAAGACAATGGCGAAGCGGGCTTTGCGATCTTCTGCGGCTTGAAACTGCTTGCCGACTTTTTGCGCACCAAAGCTGTAGTCGATGCGGATGCCTGCGGCGCGCAGGGCCTGTACAGCGGCGAGCGCGTGGCCGCGCTGGGCCTCGTCCACCACCACGACGTAGGCATCGATGCTGGTCGCAGCCAATTGAGCGCTGGTCAGCTTCATCTGTGCGCCGGGCGTCTTCTGGAGAAGCAGTCCAAGCACCACGTCGCCCATTGCAAAACCAGCGGCGGGCATGTCCACCTTGCCATCGCTCATCAGGGAGCAGAGCTTGTCATAGCGGCCTCCGCCGGCCACGGCGCGGAGGCCGTGCTTGCGGTCGAACACTTCAAACACGGTGCCCGTGTAATAGGCCAGGCCTCGCACAATGGTCGCATCAATGCGGACGTGCTGCCAGATACCACGTGCGCTGAGGTTTTCACGCAGCGCCGCGAAGGCCGGGTGGTCCTCATTGGCGGAAGCCATGAACGCACGCACATCCGCCAGATTGAGGCCGATGGCATTGAGCTTCTTGTCCGTCTCCTCGGGCCGGGCACGCTCGATCTTATCGATGATCTGAAGGAAGGTGGACGTGTGTTCCGCAGTGATGTTGGATTGGGCCAGGAAGCCGTTCCAGATTTCCCGGTTGCTCAGGCGGATCTCGAAGTCGTCGGAACTCACGCCAAACTCGCGCATTACGTCAATCGCCATCGCGATCAATTCCGCATCCGTTGCAGGCGAGGCATCGCCAAGGATGTCCGCATTGAACTGCACGAATTCGCGCGTGCGTCCTGCCTGCGGCGCCTCATAGCGGAAGCAGGAGCCGATTTGAAACCACTTGATGGGTTTCTTGAAGTCACGCTGGCGTGCAGTGGCCATGCGTGCCAGGGAAGGGGTCACTTCCGGGCGCAGGGAGACATCATCCTTGCCTTGAGTGGTGAAACAAAAAAGCTGGCTGGTAATCTCGTCACCGCTCTTTTTGCGAAACAGGTCAGTGTTCTCAAGCACCGGGCCTTCGTACTCCATGAAACCATAGCGGCGTGCGACGGAGCGCCAGGTGTCGAAAATGTAATTACGCACCGTGCATTCTTCGGGGTAGAAGTCGCGAAAGCCTTTGACTGTTTGGATCGGTTCCATAGAGGGGCGGGATTCATCTTCATGCCACTCAGGTACGCAACCGGAAATGCGGCGGGTGGCGTAACAGCTTGATTGCATGCTCTCCGACCTGTTTTTGCGCGATTTCCGCTGCTTCGCCGAGGCGAAGCTGGAACTGCATCCCGATGTGACGCTCCTTGTGGGGCGCAATGCCCAGGGAAAAACCTCCCTCATCGAGGCCGCGTGCGTGCTGCTGCGCCTGCAATCTCCCCGAACATCCAACCGTGCTGAACTGGTGCGCTTTGGTGCAGCCGCGTGCTTGATCGAAGCTCACTGGCACGGCAAACGGTTGCGTTATGCGCAGTCGGCCACCACGCGGCGGCTGGCAGTTGATGGTGCCACCTGCGGCAAGTCAGCGGACTTTCTGGCTGCTTCGGGTGTCGTAGTGTGGATGGACCATCGCGACATGAATTTGCTGCGCGGTGGCGCGGAGCACCGGCGCAGGTTTCTTGATTTCGCCGCGAGCCAGATGTTCCCTGACTACCTGCATGCGCTGCGCGGCTACGAGCGTGCGCTGCGTGGTCGCAATTATGTTTTGAAGCGGGATGCGAGCATTGCTTGGAAGCAGGCAGATGCCTTTGCGCGGGTGATGGACGGCTTTGCGCAGACGCTCTGGCAGCGGCGTGCAGAACTGTGCGCAGCCCTGGGACCGGAGGTGTCACTGGCACATGCGAAGCTGAGTGATGGTGCGGAGAATGTGAGCATCGCGTTTCAGCGCACCAGTGATGCAGCACTGAGTTTGTTTGAGGCACTGCAGACGATGCGGGATGACGAGGCGCGTACTCGTTCGACAGCATTCGGACCGCATCGTGATGACATTGGGATGCGTTTGAATGATCTCGATGCCACTACCTTTGCCTCTGAAGGCCAGCAACGGTCGTTTGCCCTGGCCATGAAACTCGCCCAGGCGCAGGTGTTGGAGCACGCCTGCGGTTCAGCGCCGCTGCTGCTGATGGATGATGTTTTCGGCGAGCTGGATGCGCACCGCCGCCGGTCTTTGCTTTCCTGTTTGCCCCCAGGAACCCAAAAGATCATCACGACCACGAATCTGGACTGGGCCGATGCGGATCAGTTGGCGGGACGGGTTTATGGGGTCGAACAGTCGGTATTCAGCCGTATTCGGGGCTGAAAAGCGTGTTTTTTTGCCCAAAATGACCTGAAATTGCCAATCCCCACCTTCCTAGAAACATCCCTTGACGCATTTTCAGGCGGTTTTAGCTTTACTATGGGTTAGAATGCCGTGCGCGCGTTGCTTTTCGTGATTCTCAAAACAGTTAGAATTCTCCGTCGCGCATTTGGATTCTGACACCTGTTCGCATCAACACCTTTCCCCTTTATTCTCAATGTTCGGCAAACTTTTCGGCTTCGTCGCCCAAGACATCGGCATCGATCTCGGCACGGCTAACACCCTCGTTTATGTTAAAGATCACGGCATCGTCCTCAGAGAGCCTTCAGTGGTGGCGGTTAAAACCGGCACCAACGAAGTCGTTGCTGTGGGTGATGATGCCAAACGCATGCTCGGACGAACTCCGGGTGGCATCACCGCCATCCGTCCCTTGAAAGATGGTGTGATCGCTGACTTCAGGGTCACGGAGGCCATGTTGCGCCACTTCATCAAGAAAGTTCAGGGCGGCGGGCGCAAGATGCGCGGACCCCGCGTGGTCATTGCCGTGCCCTCCGGCATCACGGAAGTGGAGAAGCGTGCGGTCAAGGAAAGTGCGGAGCAGGCCGGCGCACGTGAAGTTTATCTGATCGAAGAACCGATGGCTGCGGCGATCGGTGTCGGTCTGCCGGTGCAGGAAGCTGCGGGCAACATGATCGTCGATATCGGCGGCGGCACCACCGAGGTGGCGATCATCTCGCTCTCCGGCATCGTTTACAGCCGCAGCGTGCGGGTGGCGGGAGATGAACTGGACGAAGCCATCATCAATTACATGAAGCGCGCCTACAATCTTATGATTGGCGAGCGCACCGCAGAGGAAATCAAACTGCGCATTGGTTCCGCCTTCCCGCTGGGCAAGGAAACGACCATGGAAGTCAAAGGACGTGACATGGTGGCCGGCCTGCCGAAGACCATCACGATCACGAGTCAGGAAGTCCGCGAAGCCATGCTGGAGCCGCTCAATGCGATCATTGACGCCGTGCGCACCACACTGGAGCGCTGCCCGCCTGAGCTTTCCGCTGACTTGGTGGACCGTGGTATCATGCTTGCCGGTGGTGGAGCGCTGCTGCGCGGCCTGGACAAGCTGCTGCAGGAAGAGACTGCGCTTCCGGTGCATGTGGCGGAAGATCCTCTCAGCGCCGTCGGCGAAGGCACCGGACGAGTGCTGAGCGAGCTCGAATTCCTGCGCAAAGTGAGCACGACCGAAGTCTGATGACCATTTCGCGCTGTGCTGCGTTCGCTTGAAGGTATCTGCCAAAGAGCGCCGCTTCCAGCCCGGAGGAAAGGCCAATCATGAAAAAGCTCAACATCCTCGCGCTTCTGATCTTCGTGGCAGGGCTGGTTGCCGTGTTCACCTTTGACACCGCGACCACCCGCCAGATTCAGTCTCGTGTCATGAGCCTGCTGTCGCCTTTCATCCACAGCAGTGCGGCGATGGAGCAGGCGGCCGAGACGGCGGTGGCTCCGCAGGTCAATCCCGTTGAACTGAAGCGCGAAAACGATGAGCAGCGCGTCCAGTTGGAACGTCTGCGCATCATTCAGCAAAAGTACAATCAGATCATCGAGGAGAATGCCAAGCTTCGCCAGATCATCGAATTCAAGCAGTCAGCTCCCTTTAAAATGACCGCTGCCAAGGTGATCCGCCGCAGCTCCAGCACCTGGTGGAACAGCTTGATCATCGACAAAGGTTCGCTGGATGGCATCGGCACGGACAGTCCGGTGATTACGTCCGTCGGTCTGGTGGGCAAGACCTCCACGCTGGCTCCGCACATGGCCAAGGTGATTTTGCTGACCGATGAAATGTGCCGTGTCTCGGCTAAAATTGAAGGAACGCTGGAGCAGGGCATCCTCGCCGGTGAACGTGCCGCGCTGGAGGTGCGCCCGGAACTGCATCTGCGCTTTCTCAATCGCAACTCCAACATCAATGCGGGCGCCGGAGTTTACTCCTCTGGCGAAGGCGGTGTGTTTCCCGCCGACCTGCTGCTGGGCCGGGTCAAGCGTTTTGAAAACCGGGAGATTTCTGGCGAGGCCGTCATCGAACCTGCCGTTGATTTCTCCACCTTGGATTATGTGTTTGTGATTGAAATGCAGGTTGCCGAACCCACGCTGGAGCCTGCATCCACGCCGGCACGCACCAAGCCCTGAGCCGCCATGTTGTTTCACCCGATCTCCATCATTCTGCTGCTGCTCACCTTCATGGTGCAGGAGTTCATTCCCGGGCTGGAGATCGCCCAGTTCGCCACGCTGTTTCTGCCCGCTGTGTTTTTCTTCAGCGCTTCGGTGGCCGCTCCTTTTTCGATGATGCTGGTGCTCGCCTTCATGACTGGTTTCATCTGGGACGCACGTCATCTGCCAGGAGTGGTGGAGAGCTTGTCGGGCGCGGAGGATGTGTTTGGCACGGGAGCGGATTTGGAACTGGGAGCGGGTACTCATCCACTGCCGTTTGGGCTTTCGATCGTGCTGTTTGGCATGCTCGGCAGGCTGCTGCAGGGCATCCGTCCCTTGTTCAAACGTGGCCGCCTGGAACTCCCGGTGCTTATGGTGGGACTGGCCACCTTTGTGTGGCTGCTTTCACAGTATCTTATCATTACTTTTCTGCGTGGTAGCCTGCAGTTTCCGGCGGGGGTGTGGTCGAAGATGATCACCGACTCCCTGCTTGCCATGCTCGCGGCACCGCTCATTTTTCTACTGCTCTATTCGCTGGCCCGCCTGTCGAGCTATGAAATCAAATACGAAGGCCTGAGGTACCGTTTCGATGGTCGTTAAATATCGCTTCCGCCTCTATCTGTTCTCCCTCGCCATGTTGTGCGGGTTTGGACTGCTTGTGTTCAGGCTGTGGTCGCTTCAGATCGACCGCCGCGAGGAATTTGCCAAGATGATTCCTGGGGCGAAAAAGGAACGTGCGCGCATTCCCGGCCCACGCGGGGAGATCAAGGACCGCAACGGCGTCGTGCTCGCCACCAACAAGGCCAGCTTCGAGGTTCGCATCAATCTGGCCGAGGTTGTCACGGAGTACAAACGCCTCGCCAAGATCAAGAAGGCGGCCGTGCCGGAAATCACCTTCGAAATCTCAGAGCGGGGCATCAAGCGGATGAAGCCCGAACTCGACATTTACAAAATTTTCGAAGAAACAATCACCGCCCGCATGCTTGAAATGGGCGTTCACAAGGACTACTCTGTGGACTCCCTGCGCGTGCATTACCGCAGCTTCGGCGGTGCGGTGCCGTGGGTCTATCGTGATGACCTGACCTTTGCCGAATTCAGCCGCATCGCCGAGCACAATCTGGGACTGCCGGGTGTGACTGTTGCCGAGCGTGCGTCACGTGTGTATCCCCTCAAATCAGTGGCCTGTCACATTCTCGGCTACGTGCGTCTGCCAGACGACCAGCGTGCATCAGCCGAAGATCGCAAGGGCTGGGACTATTACGTGCCCGATGACTTCGGCGGTGCTGGCGTGGAGAAAAGTTTCGACAACTACCTGCGGGGCAAGCCCGGTGTGCGCGTCATGCAGCGTGATCAGCGCGGCAGACCGGTCGGTGAGGTGGATGATGAATACGTGGAGCCGCGCAAGGGCAACGACGTGTACCTGACGCTCGATGCACGCATGCAGATCATTGCTGACAAGGCGCTTCGCGATGGCAAGATCGGCCGCGGTGCCGTGACCGTGATTGACCCGAATTCCGGCGAGGTGCTGGCGATGGTCTCTGTGCCCTCCTTCGATCCGAATCAGTTCATCCCCAGCATTCAGCAATCCGACTGGGATGCGCTCCTTGGGAACAACACCATTCCGCTGCTCAATCGCGCGGTGAAAGGGCACGTGCCGGGCTCGACCTTCAAAATTCCCATCTCGTTTGCCGGCTGTCTTGCGGGTATTCAGATGAGCCATTTCAACTGCAGCGGCAGTGTCACGTACGGCAACAAGCCGATGCAATGCTGGATTCAGCGTCAAAGCGGTGGTTCGCATGGCACACTCGGGTTGAGCGACGCCATCAAATTTTCATGCAACTGCTTCTTCTACCGCTACGGCAATGCCGCTGGCATCAGCAACATCACCAAGGTGGGCAAAATTCTTGGAGTGGGCACCAAAACCGGCATTGAGCTGGAAGATGAAGATCCCGGGATTTTGCCCAATCCAGACTGGCTGCGCGCGCATCGTCCCGCCGAGCGCTGGAGTGATGGCTACACCGCCAACACCTCCATCGGCCAGGGTATGGTGCTGGCGTCACCTCTTCAAATGGCCTCAGTCAGCGCCACCGTCGCCAATGGTGGCAAGGCCTGGAGTCCGCATCTGCTGAAGCGCGTGATGGACCATGATCAGGCGGTGCTGGAAAACCCGCCCAGTCTTCGGGGCGATCTCTCTGCCAGTGTTAAGCCGGAGGAGATCGAAGTCATCCGCAAAGGCATGTGGAAGGTCGTCAACGATCCTTCGGGTACTGGCAAAGGGGCACGCATCACTGGAGTGGAGGTCGCGGGCAAGACCGGTACCGCGCAGAATTGGCGCCTCGACGAGAAGCGCGTCCGGCATGACGACAACCACACCTGGTTCATCTGTTTCGCCCCTTATCAAAACCCCAGATTCGCCGTTGCCGTGCTCGTGCAAAATGGCAAATCCGGCGGTGGTTGCGCCGCACCGGTCGCGCGCCGCGTGCTCGAACAATGTCTGGCTTTGGACAGTCCCAAGTACACCATGGCTATCACGCCCATGGAACCTGCGGAAGGTCATTTCAATCATATTGCATCCGTCCAATATGCCGATGCTGCGGTGCCAGAGGCACTCAGCGCGGATGAGGATGCTGACGTGGGCACGGGTGTGTCCGCGCCAGAACCGGATGATGCTGACGCGCCGCGTGTGAAAACGACGCCCAACATCAAACCGAAAGCCGATTCAGCGGGATCGGCGGGAAGCAGCTCCGAACAGAATGTGCCCAAGGCCGTGCCAGTGCGCAGGGTCGGTATCTTCAACCGGGGAAGCTCCCAGGAAACCAAACCATCCGATTCCGCTCCAAGCGGCGGCGGATTTTTCCGCAAGCTCTTCCGCTGAAGCGCTGCATCATTTTAGGGAGACTTTACATCATGGCACTGACCTTCGTTCAAAGAATCAAAGAACTGCTCACTGGCAAACGCGATATCCGCAGCGGTGTTCGCCTCGTCATCAACTGCGAGAAGCTGGAGAACCGGGTCGCCTTGCTCGACAAAGGTGTCGTCGAAGAATACAACATCGAGCGTGTCGGCACCAACAGCCTCATTGGCAGCGTCTTCAAAGGCCGCATCCGCAACATCGAACAGGGCCTCAAAGCCATGTTTATCGACATCGGGTTCGACAAAAACGCCTTCCTGCATTTTTGGGACGCCATTCCTGCCGCGCTGGATGCCGGCCTGGAAGAGATCAATCGCGGCGGCAGCAAAAAGAAAAAACGCATTGAGGCCAAGGACATCCCCACTTTGTACCCGATCGGTTCTGAGATCATGGTGCAGGTCACCAAAGGCCCCGTGGGAAACAAAGGTCCGCGAGTCACCACCAACATCTCTCTCGCGGGCCGTTTGCTCGTCTTGATGCCGCTGAACGACACCTGCGGCATCTCGCGCAAGATCGAAGACCCCAAGGAGCGTTCCAGGCTCCGTAAGATCATCGAAAAAATCAGCCTGCCGGAAGGCATGGGCATCATCCTGCGTACCGAAGCCTCCGGCAAACGCGCACGCCACATCGTTCGTGATCTGAACATCCTCCTCGACGAGTGGGATCAGATCGTCGCCAAGCGTGACGGCCAGAACGCCCCCGTCTGCTGCTTCCAGGAGCCTGACCTCGTCGAGCGTACCGTGCGTGATTTCCTCACCGAGGACATTGATGAAGTCGCCTGCGATGACGCCGCCACCGTCGAGCGCATGCAGCGCATGGCTGCTCATATCTCCGGCCGCGCGAAGCGCCGGATCAACCACTACCAGGGCCAGAGCGCCATCTTTGAGCACTACGGCATTCAAAAGCAGATCGACAATGCATTCTACCGCCAGGTCTGGATGCCATGCGGCGGCTACATCGTAATCGATCAAACCGAGGCGCTCGTCTCCATCGACGTCAACACCGGCCGCAACAAGGGCCACAAGGACGTCGATAAACTCCTGCTCGAAACCAACTTGGAGGCCGCCGCCGAAGTCGCGCGCCAGCTCCGTCTGCGCAACATGGGTGGTCTCATCGTGGTGGACTTCATCGACATGAAACACCGCCGTGATCAACAGGCGGTGTACAAACTCATGCTGGACCATCTCAAGCGTGACAAGGCCAAGACCCAGGTCCTGCCCATCTCGCAGTTTGGCCTCATGGAGATGACCCGCCAGCGTCTCAATGAAAGCCTTGGCACCACGCTCTATGAACCCTGCCCTTACTGCAAAGGACACGGTCAGGTCAAAACGCCGCTCACCATGAGCGTCGAACTGCAGCGTCGGCTTGTCTCGGTACTTGGCCGTGCCAAGGAGGACCAGAAGAGCCTCATCGTCATTGTGCACCCCGAAGTACTCAACCGCCTCAAGACCGAGGATGGCGAGCTGCTGGTCGATCTTGAACGCAAGTATCAGGCACGCCTCACCTTCCGCAGCGATCCGGCGTTCCACCGCGAGCAGATCACTCTTGCTAATGCGACCACGGGCGAGGAAATACGCCCCTGATTTCAGTGGGCGGATCCACAGACGCTTAACTTATCCAGATTAGAACTCCCCTGCGCTCCAGTCGTGCAGGGGAGGCGGTTTCCACCTTGCCGACGTGTCGGGTCGTATCCGCCGCCGTATTCCTCAGCGTTGGGAAACCTTGCCGCCTTCGAGCAGTTTTTCGAGATTGGCGTCAGGCCGGACACCCTTTTTAATGGCTTCGTCGTATTCGGCACGTGCCTTGTCCCACTGGGGAGGGTCCCAGGTGATGTAGAGTACCGCCAGATTGAAGTGGGCCTCGCCGTAGGCTGGATCAATGGCAAGAGCCATCTTGAACTCGCGTTCGGCACGCTCGATCAAGTTCAACTTGGTGGCGATGATGCCAAGATAATGTCTGCCGCTGGCGTTGCCGGGCCGTTTGGCGAGGCTCTTCTCAAAGTATGCCATCGCATCGCGCCAGCGTTCCTGTTTGAAATAAGTGACACCCAGCGCGAAGGCGGCGGGCTCGTTGGTCGGATCGTAGGCCAGCGCTTTCTGCAGGGAGACTTCGGCATCCGCATGTTTGTTTTCACGCTGGCGGGTGATGCCCAGACCGATGAGAGCGGTGACGTTTTTGGGCTCGGCCCGCAGCGCGTCCTGGTAGAGCCGGGCCGCGCTTTCGAACTCCTTGCTCATATAGGCTTCGTTGGCCTGACTGATCAGTTTTTCGACGGAGGTCGGCGCCGGCGGGGCGGCTTTTTTATCGCTCTCCGGCGATGCGTTGGCGATGAGGGTGGCCTGAACGCCCTTCGACCCCAGCAGTTCTCGTGCGGCGGGATCGGAGAAGAGTTTTTCCTCGTCCGGTGTCAGAATCATGCGCGCATTCTTCATTTCCTCGACCTGTTTGACGAGATCGTTCGATGCGTTCTCCATTTTCTGCAGCTCTACGATCATGAGATCCTTGGCCGCCTGCTGACGGTGCTGGGCGCGTAACTGACGCATGATGATGCCGCGCAGCATTTCGTTTTCCTGGGTGAGTTCAGGAGGGCTGGCCATCTTTCCCTCCATGCCGCCTTGCACCTCCTTGAGCTGCTTCGTGAGTTCGGCGACCTGGGTCTGGTAAGTGGCGCTTTCCTTGCGCAGATCGGCCAGCTGGCCCTGCAATCCAGCAAGCTGGCCGCGCAACGCAGTGATCTCCTGGTCCTTGCGTCCGACATCCGCCTTCAAGGTTTCCACCTGCTTTTGTGCCTCGGTGATTTCCTTTTTCAAGCGTTCGTTTTCTGCCACGAGGCGCATCATTTCGGCGCTGCCGGTTTTCACTTTTTTCAAGGCATCCACATCGATCTGCAATCCCAGGCTGCGGGCGCTGGCGGCATCACGTTCCTTCACCGCTACGTCACGTTGCTTCAACGCTTCTTTCTGCTGGCTGATCGCGTCATCACGCTCCTTCACAATCTGTGCGCGTTCTTGGAGGATTTTAGCCCGCTCGGCCTCCACAGCAGCCACTTGGGTGGAGGCATTGGCCAGCTTTTGAGAGGCCTCTTTGGCGGCGGCTTCGGCGGCGGTCAGACGCTGGGCGTTTTTGCGCAACTCCAGATCCACCGCCATTTTTTCCTCCATCAGCTTGCCGACCTGAGCCTGTGCGGCGCGGCCTTGCTCCACGTCATGGCCCATGGCCAGGATGCTTTGTTCCATGGCCGCAGCTTTTTTTCCGAGAGCCGCGTTTTGTTCACGTGCGGTGCTGATTTCGCCGGAGGCCCACTGGTACCAGTTCTGCCATTTGCCAAGATCAAGCTGTTGCTGGCCGGCCTTCGTCTCCAGTTCCGCAATGCGCTGCTTGTACATGTCTTCCCATTGCTTGAGGACATCGTTGATGCCAGGCAACGGCCCAGAAGTGGCCGGAAGCCCGGGGGCACCCTGTGCCAGAGCGCCAGGGCTGGGAATCGCAGCAGGAGGCGTTGTGGCAGGTGGTGTTACGTTTACCGGTGCGGGAGCTGGAGTCGGCGATGGAGCGGGTGCCGCTGTGGAAGGCTGCGCCGTTGCAGGTTGCACCGTTGCAGCGCGCACCTGCAGTCGTGTGAGGGCGTCCTGAATTTTCTGCTGACGCGCTGCACGCATTTCCGGCTGCCACGTGGGGTAGTTGCGGGCGATGCTTTCCATAATCTCCCCAGCCTGCTTGAATTTAGTCTGGGCGAGGGTGAAGTCACCGGCCGTTTCGAGTTTGGCGGCCTCGTTGTTGAGGACAAAGCCGCGAAAGTACTGATCTGCCACTTCGCTGCTGGCATCAATGGACTGGGCATGCGACACCGGAGCGGTCATGGCGAGCGCCGCCATGAAGGTGAAGATGTAAAAAAAACGAGGCATGGGATTTGGGAGAAGGGGCGGAGTTTACCGCTTCACACCAGTCTTGTAAATGGCCTTGACAGTCTGACTCATGCCTGCCGCCGCCGCAGCACAGCCACCCAGCGGTCCACGGACTTGCCTGGAGCATCCTGCAAGGCCCGGCTCTCCTTGTTGCGTTTGTTGCTGACGACTTCCATGCCCAGCGCCTCAAGTGCACGCAGCGCCAGCCGGTGTTCGACATCAAAGTAGCTGGTGATGACCAGCATGCCGTCGGGGCGCAGTTTGGCGATGCCCTGGTCGAAAATCTTCTTCCACAGCTCCTGTCCATGCCAGAAATTCTGGTGACGCAAAAAGACCATGTTGAAGTCATCACTCAGCTCTTTGTGCTGGTCGATCTTGGTGGCATCCTCGATCAAAAACTGCACAGGGAGATGCCCGTGCGCTTCCCGCGCCTGCCGGATTTCGCGAATGCGGATGTCCGCTCCAATCATCTCGACCCCACCACCCTGGGTGAGTTCGGAACCGACCTGGATCAAGGTTTCCGCCTCATCACAACGCCCGCAGGCGAGGTTGAGAATGCGCATGTCCTTCTGCCTCCCCGGCAGATGCGGCGAGAGCGAGTCATGCAGCAGCGATTTCAGCTTCTGCATATCTTCGGCTAAAGGAACGGGCAGCATGTCTCAAAACTTCAATTCCTCGCCGAAGATCATGCGTGCGGCCTGGGCCACATCTTTGTCTCCTCGACCCGAGAGATTCACCAGGATGATCTGATCTTTGCGCATGGTGGGGGCCACCTTGTGGACTTCTGCGATGGCGTGGCTGCTTTCCAGGGCGGGGATGATGCCTTCGACCTGGCTGAGTTCCTGGAACGCGGCGAGCGCCTCGTCGTCGGTGGCATAATTGTAGGTGACGCGTCCCTGCTCGTGCAACCAGGCATGCTCGGGGCCGATGGCGGCGTAGTCGAGGCCTGCACTGACGCTGTGGGTGAGTTCGATCTGGCCGTCGGCGTTGGCCAGGAGCCAGGTTTTGGTGCCCTGGAGAACACCGAGACGACCGCCTTGGAAGCGCGCTGCGTGGCGTTCGGGTATGATGCCGTCTCCCCCTGCTTCGACGCCCGTCATGCGCACGTCTTGGTCATTCAGGAAAGGATGAAACAGGCCGATGCTGTTGCTGCCGCCACCGACGCAAGCCACAAGGAGATCTGGAAGGCGCTCTTCACGCTCCAAAATCTGGCGGCGTGCCTCGACGCCGATGACGCGGTGGAAATCCCGCACCATCATGGGGAACGGGTGGGAGCCGAGCGCGGAACCGAGGATGTAATGCGTGGTGCGCACGTTGGTGACCCAGTCCCGCATGGCTTCGTTCACGGCTTCCTTGAGAGTGGCCTGGCCGGCGGTGACAGCGACCACTTTGGCTCCGAGGAAGCGCATGCGCGCGACATTCAGCGCCTGGCGTTCCATGTCCACCTTGCCCATGTAAATGACGCATTCACAGCCGAATCGAGCACACACTGTGGCAGTGGCGACACCGTGCTGGCCGGCACCTGTTTCAGCAATGATGCGCTTTTTTCCCAGGCGTTGCGCCAGCAGAATCTGCCCGAGCGCGTTGTTGATCTTGTGCGCGCCAGTGTGCAGCAGGTCTTCGCGTTTGAGATAAATCTTCGCCCCACCGAGTTTTTCGGTCCAGCGCTCGGCGAAATAGAGCGGCGTGGGGCGGCCGACATATTCGTGAAGCAGCCGGTCAAGCTCCTGCTGGAAAGCAGGGTCGGCTTTCGCCTTCTCGTAGTGGTCCGAAAGCTCGGTCAATGCCGCCATGAGCGTTTCCGGCACGAACATTCCGCCGTATTGGCCGAAGTGGCCGTGGCTGTCGGGCATCACGGGAAGAGGAAGGATGGAGGCGGCGGTCATGGGGCGATGAAATTAGATCGAAGACCGGACCTTGGCAACGTCCGCTCTGGCTTCCCGCAAAGTTGTGGCCTTGCTCAGGAATGGACTGTGCCGCCTTCGAGCGCGGCCAGTTTCTTTTCCAAGGTCCGCACACGCTCCAGCAAATCGGGGATCTTGGCCGGAAGGCTGAGCATCTTGCGCCCTTCCATGAGCGGGCGGGCAGGATAACCAGTGTAAGCACCGGCTTCAAGGATGCTCTTGGTGACACCGGATTTAGCGAAAAACATGACTTTGTCGCCGATCTCAAGGTGACCAGCCACGCCGACCTGACCACCCATCGTCACGTAGTTGCCGAGGCGCGTGCTGCCGGAGATGCCGGTCTGCGAGACGATGATGCAATGCTTCCCCAGCGTGCAATTGTGACCAATCTGCACCAGATTGTCGATCTTGCAGCCTTCGCCAATCCAAGTGCGGCCAAAGCGTGCACGGTCAATGGTGGTGCAGGATCCGATTTCGACATCGTCATCAATCTGCACGATGCCGACCTGATCGATTTTCTGGTGGCGGCCCTGCACCAGTTCGTAGCCGAAACCGTCGCTGCCGATCACCGAGCCGCTGTGGAGAATGACGCGCTGGCCCAGGATGCAGTATTCCTTGATGACAGCGTTGGCATGAATCACGCAGTTGGTGCCGAGTTTGACGTCGCGACCGATGTAAACTCCGGCGTAGATCCTGCAGCCATCCCCGAGTTGAACTCCGGACTCAATGACCGCATGGGGGCCGATGCTGACCTTCTGCGGGTCAAAAACCACGTCAGATGCAACCGTGGCGGTGGCATGCACCCCAGGCGCAAATTCACTGGCGGGAGGGCAAAAGAACCGAATGACGTGGGAGAATGCAAGCGTGGGGTTCTTGACGCGGATGAGGGCGAGTCCTTCCCGCACGTGGGTGGCATCAAGATCCTCCGGGACCAGGGCGGCTGAGGCGCGGGTGGTTTTGAGCGCAGGCAGGTAACGGGCATTGCCAAGAAAGGTTACCTCACCAGGCACGGCTTCAATGATGGAGTTAAGGCCGGAAATGACGGCTCCCGGACCGCCCGCAAAGAGCGCTCCTCCAACGAGTTCAGTGAGTTTCTGCAGGGTGATGGAGTTGCTCATGATGCAGAATGAAATGGACACAGACGCTGAAACGAAAAAGGCACGTCGCAAACATTGCGGCGTGCCTCGTAAACGGCCAGCCGCAGACTACTTTTTAGGTTCCTCGATCTTAGGTGCTGGAGCGGCGGCACCGTCTTTCTTGGGCTCGGATCCGGGAGGGGGCGCATCCTTGTTGAGTTCGACGATGAGCTGGTCGGTGAGGTCGGTGGCGGCACCTTCTCGGACGTGCAAAATGATAGGTACTGTGGAAAGGCTGACACCGGTCTTGTCAAAGACGATGTCGAAGGCGTCTTTCTTGGAACGGTCACGAACAACGACCAGGATTTCCTCATAGAGTCCTTTGCGAATCTGCATGTCTTCCTGCTTGAGTTGCTGCTGCCGACGATCGGCGAATTCCTGCATTTCCATTTCCATGGAGCGGATTTCCTTCAGCTTCTCTCCCAGTTCAGTGCCGTATTTGTTACGTTGCTCGGGGGTGATGATGGGATCTTGGGCGATTTTTTGAAGCTTTTGCGCCTCATTGGCCAGGTTCTTGTACACCTCCTGACGCTCCTGCATCTCCTGATGGGCTTTTTCGTAATTGCCCTTGTACTTCTCCGCCGCAGTTTTGGTTTTGTAAAACTCCTGGAAGACTTTGGACATGTCGATCACACCAATTTTGAGGTCGGCGGCCTGGAGGGTGACGGTGGCTAAGAGAAGGGCGATGAACGCGCTGCGAATCATAAGGGTGGGAGTTTGGAGGGGATTGGAGGGGCAGACAAACAAAATGTCCGTTGCACGGTTTTAGAACTTGTAGCCCATGTTGAATTGGAAGCGACCACTGTTGCCTGAGGTGGGGTCCTTGCCAATTGGGACTGCATAGTCAACGCGGATCGGGCCGACGGGAAGGAAAAGGCGCAGGCCGATGCCTGCATCGGAGTAAATCAGTCCATTGCCAGTGGTGGCACCGGTGGCTCCGGAAATGGTGCCGATGTCGCCGAAGAAGACCACACGCGGCGACTTGTCTGTGTTGGCAGTGATATGTACCGGAATGGAAAAGTCGCTGCTGGCGTACATCGATGTCAGACCGCCGATGGGTTCACCGGTATTATCCTTGGGACCGGCATGACGGTAAGTGAAGCCGCGCAGATTGTTGGCACCACCGAGGAATTGGCGCTCAAAGATGGGCACCCGCTTGCCGCCTTCCCAACTGTTGACGGTGCGAAACATTGCGTCGAAGCTCAAGATGGTGTCTCCTGGAAGGCTGAAATACTGCTGGCCGCCGATGTTGGCGCCATAAACCGGAACATCTCCCCCAAGACCGGACAGCAGGACTCCTGCTTCAAATTTGTGACCACTGCGTGTAATGAAAACACTGTCACGGGTGTCATGCACAAATCTGCTCTCGACCTTGCTTTGAATGTAGGTTCCGGCCTCGCGGGCGATGAGAGGAGAGGCTCCGTTGGCAATGCCCTGAATTTTGACCTGCTGGAGGGTGTAGGTGGTATCAATGTAGGAGTGCTGTCCCAGGCTCTTGTTCAAGCCGGAGGAGATGCCAATGTTGGTCTGATTGAAGAAGTTGGAGAGATAGTAAAGGTTGTGGAAGAATGCCTCGACCGTGAGCGACAACTGGCGCCCCAGGAACCATGGCTCGGTCCAGCTGATGGTGACGTCACGGCGCAGCGCACCCGCGCGGATGCTGGTGTTGAAGCGCTGGCCACCACCGCGGAAATCCTTCCAGTCGCTGATGTCGAAGTTGGTCTGGGTCACCTGGATGAATGCAGTGATGCTGTCGATGGAACTGAAGCCAGCACCGAAGTTCACCGTGCCGGTGGACTGCTCCGCCACGTTGATGTCCACATCCTTGTAGCCGGGCACAAGGGTGGGAGTGTTGCGCGACTCCACCGAACTGAAATAGTTCAGGTTCTGCAGACGTTTTTTGCCGGCATCGATTTTCACGGTGTCCAAGATTTCTCCAGGAGCGAAGGGCAGCTCACGACGGATGACCTCGTCCTTGGTGACCGAGTTTCCAGAAATGTTGACCTTGCTGATAAATGATTTGGAGCCTTCGGTGATGTCATAGACCACCGTGACCTGCCCGGCACCGGTTTCCAAAGTTTCCAAATAATGGGTTTCCACACGTGCATCGGCGTAGCCACGTGAGCCGTAGTAGTCCTGAATCATCTTTTCATCAGCCTTGACGTGACTGCCGACGTAGGGCAGGCCTGCTTCGGCCTGGATGCCTTTGTTGAGTTCTTCCTGGGTAAAGATGGTGTTGCCACTGATTTTCACCGCTGACACATCATACTTGGCACCTTCATTGATCACATAAACCAGGTCCATCTGCTTGGAGGAGATCGGCTCGCGGCGCGTCTCGGTCACTTTGGCATACATAAAGCCCTGATCCTGAAATGCCTGCTCGATTTTCTTGATGTCCTCTTGCTGGTCCTGGTTGTTAACCTTGCCTTTTTTTCCCAACAGGTTCCAGAAGTGGTGCTCCTGGGATTTGATCTTGCCGCGCAGCACCCGTGACTTGATGGCCGTGTTGCCCTCAAAACGGATGCTATGAATGATGCCACGTGCACCTTCTTCAATTTTAAAGGTCACCGTCGAGAACCCCTCGCGGACAGATGGGGTGATGTCATAGCTTGCGGTCACATCGGCGAACCCCTTCTTTTCGTACAATTCCACGATCTTTTGCTGCGCGGCTGAAAGCTTGATGTCATCCACCGGATCCCCCACCTTGACCGCGATATCCTTGCGCAGCTTTGCTTTGTCGATCGAGTTGTTGCCAATGAAATTGATCTCCGCAATCCCACCGCGACCAATGATTTCCACGATGACTTTGACGCCTCCAGCCACATCCACCATGCGGATGTCGATGTTTTCGATAGCTCCGGTGCCGTAGAGCGTGCGCATGTCACGTTCTACGGATTCATTTGTAAAAGGCTGGCCCACCCGGGTGGACATCTGGCTGCGGATGCGGTTTTCATCCAGCTTCACCGCCCCCTTGAAGAGGACCTGAACCTCCTGCACCACTTTTTTTGCCACCGGAGCCGCCGTGAGCCCCATTTGTGCCCGAACCTGCTGAGGCATGACGATCATTACTGTGATTGCCACAATGGAAGACAGCGTCAGGCGTGACAGGAGGTAATATCCGTAATTCATAGGCAGAGGCAGAGTGGACAGACGGGAAAAAAGATCGGGCGGCTAGGCCCCCCAAAAGGGAGCACGGCAGGCCTGAATTACTGCTTCCGCACCGCTCCACGTCAAGGCGTAAGTTCTGAGGGGGTTCTTGCCATTTTTTGCGGTCATATGACGAAAAGTGACATTTGGGCGTTTTTTGTCTTTCTTGAGGCCGAAAAAGCGGGGCTTTCGGCGGCAGAACAACCAGAGTAAAAGATCTGCCACCCTCATGCCCCGTTCCAATGTGCAAAATTACCTTCAACTGCATCTTGTCGTGCTGGCCTGGGGACTCACGGCAATTTTGGGCAAGCTCATCCTGCTGCCGCCTGTGGATGTGGTGCTCTGGCGTACGGCGGTTGCGGCAGCCTGCTTTGCACTGATGGCCAGTGGCATGGGGCATGCACTTTGGGTTTCGCCTGGCCGGATCTTGTCGCTGCTCGCCGTGGGCGGCATTCTTGGCCTGCACTGGATTTTGTTTTTCTGGTCTGCGCGCCTGGCCACCGCCTCCGTCTGCCTTGCGGCCATGCCCACGGCCATGTTGTGGTGCTCGTTGATCGAGCCCGTCATCGATGGTTCACGGCGCTGGCGGCTGGCGGAACTTCTTGTGGGTGCGGTCATGGTGGGGGCTGTGGGGCTCATTTATGAGGTGGAGTTGCGTCACTGGGTCGGCTTTTCCGTGGGCATCGCCGCTGCGGTGCTTGCCGCCTTCTTCGCAACTTTGAGCAAGCAACAGGTCGCTCAGGACACGCATTGGAGCGTCATTGGCTGTTATCAGATGGGCGGTGCATGTCTCGCCGCGTGCCTTTCACGTCCCTGGCTTGAAAGCGGCATTCGGCCTGCGCTGCCGGATGCCGCTTCTGCACTTTGGCTCATGGTGCTCGCCCTGGTTTGCACCGTGGCCGCCTATGCCGGTTTCATGGATGTGTTGCGCCGTGTCAGCGTCTTCACGGTGAACGTCGTTTATAATATGGAACCGGTGTATGGCATCGTTATCGCCGCTTTGGTGTTTGGGCAGGCCGAGTACATGAGCGCAGGCTTTTACCTCGGTGCCGCAGTCATTATCGCGGTCGTACTGACTTTGCCGTGGCTTCGGCGCTGGGTGGAACGGTGAGAGCGCTGGACATGGTGCACTGCGTGGGCTTGCATCTTCAACACTGTGAACCGCCTCCGCCACATCCTCGTCTCCGCCTCCGCAGGTTCTGGTAAAACCTATCAACTGGTGCGGCGGCATCTGCACCTGCTCGCACTCGGGCAGCCACCGGAGGGCATCGCCGCGATGACCTTCACGCGCAAGGCGGCCGGTGAGTTTTTCCAGCGCATCTTGCAGCGGCTGTCCGTGCTCTCACAGCACGCGGAGCCGCCGGAGCAATACTTTGCGGGCATGGCGCCCTTGCCGACGCAATGGCCGGAGTTTGTGGTGCTCTTGCGGAAGGTCACGCAGCGCCTGCATCGCCTGCGCTTGGGGACAATGGACAGTTTTTTTGCCAGCATCACCGCCTGCTTTCCGCTGGAGCTTGGCCTGCCGCTCGGTGCCAGTGTGATGGCCGAAAATGAAGCGGCACAGGCGCGGCGGGAGGCGCTGGACGCACTGCTGGAACGTATTCATTCCTCGGGGGATGATCAGGCGGGCCGTGCCCTCCTTGAAGGTTTCAAGCAGGCCACCTTTGGCGTTGAGGAGCGCAGTGCGGCACGCAGCCTGGAGGCTTGGATTGACGATCACCACGCCACCTGGCTCGACAGCGGGGATGGCTCCCCCTGGGGCAAGCTGCCGGGGCTGGCACTGGCTGGCGCTGGTAATCTCCATGCAGCGATTGATGACCTGCGGGATCGTTTTGTGCCTCGCACGGATGAAGGAGCCCGGTTCTTCGAAGAATTGATCCATGAAGCTTCTGCCTTGGAGCCTGGAGCCGCACTGCCTCCCAGGGTGAAGTATTATTTGGATAAAACGACCGGTGTCTGGCAGGACTTAAAATCGGGCAGGGCGGAAATCGGCTGGGGGCGCGGCAAAAAATCGGAGCTTTCTGGTGAACTTGCGCGCGCATGGGTGCGCGTAGCCGAAGCGATTTTAGACCAGGAACTGCACTGCCGTGCACAGCGCACTCAGGGCATGGCGGCGCTCATGGCGCTGTATGAGGCCGAGTATGCCCGCCGCATCCGTTCGCGCGGAAGGTTGTCCTTTGCCGATGTGCAGCGTTTGCTGGCAGCGGCGACCACCGATGGCGCGGAGTGGGCGGATGGTGAAAGCGGAGATCTCTGGTTCCGGCTCGACGGACGTTATGACCACTGGCTGTTTGATGAGTTTCAGGACACCAGCCGCGTGCAGTGGAATGTCGTGCGCGGATTGGTCGATGAGGTGATGCAGGATGAATCCGGCAGGCGCAGCTTCTACGCCGTGGGGGATCCGAAGCAGTCCATCTACCTCTGGCGGCAGGCGGAGCCGGGTCTGTTTGACGACATTCTGCGCGAATGGCCGCATCAGGGCCAGGATGGGCTGGAACCACAGACGCTCAGCCAGTCCTTTCGCAGCGCTCCGGCGGTGCTGGATGCGGTGAACACGGTGTTTGCAGACTCCGTGGGCATCGAAGCGTTGCTGCCGGGCTGCACCGCTGGGTTTGCCTTCAAAAAACATGAGGCGGTGGAACGGAATCAGCAGCTCAGCGGGTACGCGGCGCTGTTGAGCATGCCTAAAGAAGCCGGGCCGGGCAGCTCTTCCACCACACCAGCAGTGACGGCGCTGCTGAACGAGATCCGCCCCCTGGAGCGCGGATTGACGTGCGCGGTACTCGTTCGCGGTAACAAGAACGCCAACGCCATCGCTGAAGAACTGCGCTCCACGACAGGCATGGAAGTCGTGTGTGAATCACAGATTTATCCAGCCACAGACAATGCGGTGACGCTCGCCCTGCTCTCGCTCCTGCAACTCGCGGCGCATCCAGGTAACACCCTGGCACTGGAGCATCTCAAAATGACTCCGCTATGGTCGCAGATCGAGTTTTCGGGGCAGGGCTGGTCTTTGACCTGCCATCAGGTGCGAGAACTGGTCTTTGAACGCGGCCTGGTCGGCTTCACGGAAGTCTGGACCCGGCATGTGCGCGCTCTGCTGCCGGAGCTGGATGCGTTTCACGAGCTGCGGCTGCGGCAGTTGGGTGAAATGGCCGCCGAATTCGATGCGGGCGGTTCGCGCGACCTGGATGCATTCCTAGAGCATGCGCGTGACACGCCAATGCAGGTGCGGGGGGTGGCCAACGCGGTGCAAGTGATGACCGTGCACAAAGCCAAAGGTCTGGAGTTTGATGTGGTCATTCTGCCGGATCTCGATGGCGAAGCGATGGATGGCGTCCGGCGGCGCTCGCTGATCGTGAACCGCGCCGCGCAGGGCATCTCCTGGGTTCTGCAAGAGCCGCCGCGCATTTTTGCGCCGTTGCATGCGGCTTTGCATGAAGAGCTGGAGACGGCGAGGCAGCGCTCCGGCTTTGAGTCGCTCTGCCGTCTCTATGTGGCCATGACGCGGGCGAAACGTGGTTTGTATCTAATGGCAGAGCCGTCGCCAAAGTCGAAAGAGCCCGCCATGAAGGAGGCGCAGTTTTTGCGCCGGAGGCTGGGTGTGGCGGATGAGGCAGAAGCCGCCGCGTCGTATTTGATCGAATGGCAAACAGGTGATGCCCAATGGTTTGCCACGGTGCAGCGTGCCGCACCCCGGCCACCGGAGATGGCGAGGGTGGCGCGTCCCTTGGGCGACTTGCTGCGGGAGTTCCAGCCGCTGGCCCGTCGTGTCACGCCTTCGGGAGAGGAAGATTTCGAGATCAAAGGCAGCATGCTCTTCAGCGCAGGGCGTGAGCCGGGTCGCAGGCTGGGAAACCTGGTTCACGAGTTGCTGGCTCACGTGGAATGGTGGGATGCAGCTTCGAGCCTGGGCGCTCTCCAATCGCGCTGGCAGGCCTCCGGTCTGTTGCGTGGAGAGGCGATTGAAGCGACGGCGCTGGCCATGGTGCGCAGTGTGCTGCATTCAGACGCAGCGCAGTTTGCCTTTGCCAAACCCTCGGCGGAGGCCCAGGCGTGGCGGGAGCGGCCCTTCGATCTGATCCGCGAGGGGAACTGGATCAGCGGCGTGTTTGACCGGGTTGTGGTCCGGTCCGATTCGGTGCGACTGATTGATTTTAAGACAGATGAGGTGGCGGACGAGCCCGCCTTGGCCGCGAAAGTGGCGGGTTATCGTCCCCAGATCATGCTTTACCGCCAGGCATTGGTACGGCTGACGGGCCTGAAACTGGAGCAGATTGAGTCTGCCCTGCTCTTTACCCGGAATGGCCGCTTGGTGGACGTAAAATGACTTTTTTTGAATCCAGGCCGCCTTTGATGACGCAAAAACTTGTGTGACCGCAATAGCTCTGGCATGGAATCCGCACCTCGTAGCCTTTTCGGCACGACTTGTGCCCAAACCTCACATGAGCCAGCCAGAATTCAGCGAAGAAGATCTGCTCCAGCGTGCTGGACGCGGGGATGCGCGCGCGTTCGACCAGCTCTATGACCGGATGGCACCACGTCTGTTTGGTCTGCTGCGTCAGATGCTGCATGACGAGCGTGAAGCCGAAGACGTCCTGCAGGACGGCTTTGTGCTGCTCTGGGAGCGCGCCGCCACCTTTGATGCAGAGCGCAGCAAGGCGTTTACTTGGGCGGTGATGTTGTTCCGTCACAAGGCGATTGACCGCATGCGCATGCTGGGTCGGCGCAATCGTCTGGTGGACAGTGCGGTGCTGGAACAGATCACTCTGGGGGCACCTGCTCATCCTGGCGTGGACGAAGAAGTGCAGGCCAACGAACGCGGCGTGGTGGTGCATGCGGCGCTGAATGAACTGCCGAAAGAACAGCGTCAGTTGATTGAATTCGCTTTCCTGAAGGGCCTCACACATCATGTGATCGCTGAATCGCTGGGCATTCCGCTCGGCACCGTTAAAACCAACATCCGCCGCGGGCTGCTGCGCCTGCGCGACCTTTTGAAAGGAGGCGCATGATGGACGAGGAACGTTTTGAAGAACTGGCTGCCATGAATGCACTCGGCATGCTGGAGAACGACGAGAAGCGCGCTCTCGACGGTGCCGTCGCGCGCGACAAAGAGCTGCGCGCCCTCACCCTTGAACTCGAGCAAGTGACCGCGGAGCTGGGCTTTCTCATTCAGCCGGTGGAACCACCTGCGAACATGAAGAAACGCATCCGTGCCAAGATGCGTGCCAAAGGCGTCAAGGGGGCTGGTATTTCACGCGGCGTCGTCATCGGCGGCACTGGCTGGGCGCTGGCGGCCGGTTTGGCCGTGGCCTCCGTCTGGCTTTGGCAGGAACGTGCCGGCATGACTCAGCAGCTTGCAGCGGCATCGCGCGCCATGGCCCCGGTGAACTCGAACCCGAACCCGGCCACTCCCGCGGCGGATGATGGTAAGGCGCGTACTCTGGAGGAAGAACTCAAAAAGCGCCGGGATGAATTCGAGGCGCAGAAGCGGTCACTTGCGACAGAGATCGAATCTCTGCGCAAACAGGAGACTGACGCCAAGGCGCAAACCGCCAAGCTCACTGCCGAAGTCGCGGCGCTGAAACTTCAGGAGCAGCAGTCGCAGCTCCAGATCGCCACCTTGCAGAGCAAGGTCTGGGAATATCGCAAGAGTGAAATGCTCGTCGTCTGGGATCAGAAGCGCAGCCAGGGTGTGGTGGTGCTGGACAAGATGCCGAAAGTGCAGTCCGACCAGGATTACCAGCTCTGGGTCGTGGATCCCAACAAGCCCGATCCGGTAAGCGCCGGTGTCGTGACCGTCGATGCCAAAGGCTCCGTGAAGGCCAGCTTCAAGACCGTCGAAGCCGTGACCGGCGAGGCCAAGTTCGCACTCAGCATCGAGAAAAAGGGCGGCGTTCCCAAGAGCGAAGGGAAGCTCTTGATGGTCGGGCCGTGAAGCAGACGCGGTATTTCTGCGGGCAGTTTTAAGCCTCCCGATCTCAGCCGTTCCAGCCGCCACCCATGGCCTTGTAGATGCTCACCCAGGCCGTTGCGACGCGGGTGCGGCTGACCACAATGTCGTTCTGGGCACCAAGCGCGACACGTTCTGCATCAAGCACCGTGAGGAAATCAGCGATGCCGTCCTGATAGCGTTTGCGCGCCAGGGTGGCGGCCTCGCGGGCGGACGCGGCGGAAGCTTCCAGATGGTGCAGACGGACACGTTCACGGTCGTAAACCGTGAGGGCGTTTTCGGTCTCCTCAAGTGCAAGAAGCACCGTCTGCTCGTAACGGGCGAGCGCGGCATCGGCGCGCCGTCCGGCGGCCGCAATCTGCTGGCGCACGCGGCCAAGATTGAAGGCGGCCCAGGTGATGCGCGGACCCAGGGTGAAGCCATCAGCATTGGGCCGGTCCGTCAAGTAGGACAGTGTGGACGCCTCAAAGTCAATGCGACCGCTGAAAGTGACCCGGGGGAACAAATCTGCGACTGCCACGCCAACGCGGGCGGTTTCGGCCGCCAAGGAGTTTTCGGCGACGCGAATGTCGGGGCGCCGCCGCAGCAGTTCCGCCGGTTTCACGATGCCGATTTGAGCCGGGACAGCAGGCTGCTTCTTGGTGCTTTGCAGCCGGGGGCGGAGTTCGGAGGGATTCTGCCCACACAACACGGCGATGCGGTGAATGGACTTGGCGATGTTTTCCTCGTAGGTGGGGATTTGCGCCAGAGTGGCATTCCAGAGCGCATTGGCCCGTGCGACGTCGAGCTGCGTGCCACGTCCACCCTTGAGGGAGGCCTCGGCGATGTGCAGAGCATCAAGCTGATTTCCGGCGTTTTCTCTCGCCACCGTAAGCTGGGCCTGGGAGCCGCGCAGTTCCATGTAGTTGGTGGCGATCTCGGACTGCAGCGAAATCAACAGGTCATGCACGTTGGCATCCACCGCGTTCGAAGTGGCCTTGGCGGCTTTGATGGAGTTGCGGACACGCCCAAAAAAATCAAGCTCCCAGTCGGCGTCAAACCCGGTGCGGTAGAGCTCGTAATCGCGGGTGCGCAGACCCGAAAAGGAGGTGGCGCCGTTGCGGACGCTGTCATAGGCCGAGCCGAGCGTGACGGTGGGGGCGAGATTGAAGCGGGACTCACGCCATAAGGCGCGGGCTTCAAGAAGGCGCGCGCGTCCGGCGTTGAGATCTTTGTTCTGGGCATCGCCGAGGGCCACGAGCTCATTCAGCGTACTGTCATTGAGCTTGCGCCACCACGCCGCGTCCACTTCTGCGGCCCGTTGCTCCATCTTGCCCCTTGAGGCAAAGTCAGCAGGCATCTTGGGCTGCGGTTTGACGAACTTCGGCCCCACATTGCAGCCGGAAACCATGCAGACGATGAACAGGAACGGTTTAATGGGCTTCATGAAGCGTAGGAGAGGTGGCAGCAGGCTGACGACTTGCGCGGCGTTCGACGAAGGCGCGGAGGATGACATAAAACACGGGCGTGAAGAGCAGGCCAAAGATAGTGACACCGAGCATGCCGAAAAATACCGCAGTGCCGAGCGCCTGGCGCATTTCCGCACCCGCGCCCTTGGCGAGCACGAGCGGCAGCACTCCCAAAATGAAGGCAAAGCTGGTCATCAAAATGGGGCGCAGGCGCAGGCGGCAGGCTTCCACTGCAGCTTTGACACGGTCCATTCCCGTGTCCTGCAGCTGCTTGGCGAATTCGACGATGAGGATGGCGTTTTTGGCCGCAAGGCCAACGAGCACGACGAGCCCGATCTGCGTGAAGATGTTATTGTCCTGCGCCCGCAGCCACACGCCACCGATGGCGGAGAGCAGACACATGGGCACGATCAGGATGATCGCCATGGGCATGCTCCAGCTCTCATACTGAGCGGAGAGCACCAGAAAGACGAAGATGACGCAGAGCGGAAAAATGTAGATGAGCGTGTCTCCGGCGAGGATCTGCTGGTAGGTGAGGTCGGTCCACTCAATGGCAAAACCGACGGGAAGGTTCGCTTTGGCCAGCCGCTCGATCTTTTCGATCATCTGGCCCGAGCTGACGCCCGGTAGGGTGTTGCCATTGATGTCGGCTGAGTAGTAGAGATTGTAGCGCTGCACACGGTCGGCTCCGCCGGTCTTGACGACTTTGACGAGTGCTGCCAGCGGCACCATGTCGCCGGCTTGATTGCGGATCTTGATGCGGCTGACATCCGTCGGATCTTTGCGGAAGGCGGCTTCAGCCTGCGCAGTGACCTGATAGGTGCGGCCAAAGAGATTGAAGTCGTTCACATACACCGAGCCGAGATAAATCTGCAGCGCTTCATTGAGGTCGGCCAGGGAGACACCCATGGTCTTCGCCTGCGCACGGTTGATTTCGAGTTTGAACTGAGGGCTCTTGGCGCGGAATCCGGTGATGAGTGAAATCAGACCCGGCTCCTGCTGTGCGGCCGCGAGCAGTTTTTGCGTTGCGGCTTCCAGGGCTGGCAGACCGGCATTGTTGAGATCCTGCACCTGGATTTTGAAGCCGCCGGCATTGCCCAGACCGCGCAATGGTGGCGGCGGCAGCACCAGCACCCGGCCTTCTTGAATCGTCGCGAATTTTTGGCGGATGACGGCGAGGATGCCATCACCCTTGAGCTCGGGAGCCTGACGTTTGGCAAAGTCATCAAACACCAGGAAGGCCGCACCGACGTTGGGCTGGTTGGCCTGCAGCACGGAGGAGTAGCCAGAGATGGCAAAGGTGTGGGAGATTCCGGGGATTTCTCGTGCCATGGCGTCCATTTTCTTCACCACGGCATCGGTGCGTTCGAAGGCTGCTGCATCTGGCAATTGAACCAGCACGATGGCGTAACCCATGTCCTGGGAGGGAATAAATCCTGCGGGCACATCTTGGAAGAGCTTGCCGGCCAGGCCGATCAATGCGGCGTATCCAATCAGCACGACAACGGACAGACGGATGAGTTTGCCAACCAGTCCGGCATACAGATCTGAACTGAACTGGAACACGCGGTTGAACGCACGGAAAAACCAGCCAAACAAGAAGTTCAACAGGCGGCTGAAACGATCCGGCGGCGCTCCGTGCGGCTGCAGCAGGATGGCGCAGAGGGCAGGGCTGAGCGTGAGCGAATTGAACGCAGAAATGACGGTGGATACCGCGATGGTGAGGGCAAACTGCCGGTAGAACTGGCCGGTGATTCCGCTGATGAAACCCGTGGGCACAAACACTGCGCAGAGCACCAGTGCCACGGCGATGACGGCCCCGCTCACCTCATTCATGGCCTGCACGGATGCATCATGCGGAGAAAGACCCTTGGCAATGTTGCGCTCCACGTTTTCAACCACGACGATGGCGTCATCGACGACGATGCCGATGGCGAGCACCAGACCAAACAGGGAAAGATTGTTCAATGAGAAACCCATCAATTGCATCACCGCCAGCGTGCCGATGAGCGACACAGGGACGGCCAGCAGCGGTATCACCGAAGCGCGCCAGCTTTGCAGGAAGATGATGACTACAAAGACGACAAGCAGGATCGCCTCCGCCAGCGTGTGCAGCACCGACTCGATCGAGGAGCGGACGAACTTGGTGGTGTCGTAGTTGATTTTGTAATCGACGCCCGGCGGAAAGCGCAGCTTGAGCTCTTCGAGCCGTTTGTAAACGGCGTCGGCGGTTGCAATGGCATTGCTGCCAGGAAGCTGGAACACGCGGAGTGACACCGCATTGTAGCCGTCCATGTAGGTGCGGCTGGAGTAGTCGCGCGAGCCGAGTTCGATGCGGGCCACATTGGCCAGGCGCACCACGTCTCCCTGCTTGCCGGTTTTGAGCACAATATCGCCAAATTCTTCCGCCTTCTTTAGACGTCCAGGAGCCGTGAGCGTGTATTGAAACTCCGAGCCTGTCACTGCCGGCGGCTGACCGAGGGAGCCAGCGGCCACCTGCACATTTTGCTCGCGAATCGCTCGGACGATGTCCCTCGCAGTCAGCCCCAGGCCGGCTATTTTTTCAGGATCAAGCCAGATACGCATCGAGTAGTCCATTCCGCCGAGGGCGGAGGCTTCCGCCACACCGGGAATACGGGCGAGTTCATTCTGAATCTGTAGGATGCAGTAGTTGCTCAGATACGAGACATCACGCGAGCCGTCAGGACTGTAAAACTGAGCCGACAGGGTCAGGTCGGGAGAGCGCTTGTTCACATTGACGCCCAGTCGGCGCACCTCCTCGGGCAGGCGCGAAACGGCGCTGTTAACGCGGTTTTGCACCAGTACCTGAGCCTCGTCCAGATCCGTGTTGAGGCGGAAGGTGACGGTAATCTGCACTCGGCCATCGCTGGTGGACGATGAAGAGAGGTACAACATGTTCTCAACGCCGTTGATCTCCTGTTCCAACGGTGTGGAAACGGTCTCAGCCAGCGTGCGTGCATCCGCACCGGGATACATTGCCGAGACCACCACCGTGGGCGGGATGACCTCGGGGTATTGCGCGATGGGCAGCGACACGTATGCGAGTGCGCCCAGCATCGTGATGACGATGCTCAGCACGGCCGCAAAAATGGGCCGGTTCACGAAAAAGCGGGCGAAATTCATGATGGTTTACTTGGTGGCTGCCGCTGGCTGCATGTCCGTCAGTGTGGCCTTCACCTTGGCTCCGTTGCGCACGCTCATAAGACCGAGCACGACCACGCGTTCATCCGCCTGCAAGCCGCTGCGTACGATGCGCAGACCATCGAGTAAAGGCCCGAGAGCGACGGGGCGATACACGGCCTTGTCTTCCGCATCAAGCACCCAGACGAAGCTGCTGCCCTGATCGTCTCCCACGGCCGAATCACGAATGAGCAGGCCGTCGTATTCACCGCCGCCAGGGATGCGGATCTTGGCAAAGAAACCAGGTGCCATCAGACGGTCGGCATTCGGAAACACGGCACGGGCGCGAATGGTGCCGGTGGCTGGGTTGAGTTGATTGTCCACAAAATCGACTTCGCCGTGATGCGGCCAGCCTTCCTGATTGATAAGCGCCATCTCGGCGGGAATACGTGCGAACATTGCGCTCACCCGCTCGCCGTTCTTGTGCATCTCGCGGTATTTGAGCACCGAACGTTCATCGGCCTCAATTTCACAGTAGATTGGGTCAAGCTCGACAATGTTGGTCAGCAGCGTGGTGTTTTGAGTGCCGCCGCTGACGAGGTTGCCCTCGGTTACGCGTGCGTCACTGATGCGTCCGCTGATGGGAGCGCGAATTTCAGTAAACTCGAGATCAAGCTTGGCGGCGCGCAGTGCCGCCTCCGCACCACGCACACCAGCCAGTTCACCGGTGGCGCTTTTGATGCGGCGCTCGGATTCCTCCACCGAAATCGCCTGCCCTTGGCGCAGGGCAGTGGCGTTTTTGGCTTCGACGCCAGCGAGCTCGGCTGTTGTTTTTGCCTGGGCGAGCATGGCTTCCGCGCGTTCGACGATGGCCTCATAGGGGCGTGGGTCGATGGTGAACAGCAGATCCCCCGCCTTGACCTCGGTGCCTTCCTTGAAGCTGACCTTGGTGATGTAGCCGGAGACGCGTGAATGAACCTCGACGCGTTTACGCGCAGTCAGGCGGCCGGTGAATTCGTCCCAGTCCTTGAGATGGCGTGGAATGGGTTTGGCGACGGTGACTTCCGGCGTGGCAGCGGCTGGCGGTCCACCTGGGCCAGCGGCGTTGCGTTTGCAGTTGGTCAGGGAACTCATGATGAGCAGGCCTGCCAGGGCCTGCCGCCAGGTGAAGATGTGAAGGGTGGAAAACAGCAGTGCGCGTTGCATGGCCAAGAGTTACGAATGTGTTGGCATCTTAAACAGTGCATAATCGGCATATCGCTTATACCATCACTGCATGACCAACCTGAATGACCTTCAACAGATCCGTGAATTCGTCCAGATCGCCGACTCAGGGAGCATTTCGCGTGCCGCCAAGGTGCTGGGCATGGCCCAGCCCACGCTCAGCAGGCATCTAGCGGCTTTGGAGGCGCAGATCGGTGCACCGCTGGTCCGCCGTGACACGCACTCGATGAGCCTGACTGCCGCCGGGAGCATCGTGTTGGCGGACGCCCGTGAACTGCTCACACTTGCAGACCGCATGGGCAGCCGCCTGCGGTCTGAACGCCGCTCCCTGCGCGGGCATCTGCGCATGGTCTCCGTGGTCGATGTGGGCCAGTGGATTGTGTCTCGGGTGCTCTCTCGGTTTCAAAGGCTGCATCCTGACGTCACCACCGAACTGCATCTCATCAACCGCCCGACCAAATTCATCAAAGAAGGCTTCGATTGCGGCATCATGGTGGGAGCAACCACAGATCGCAGGATGACGATCCGCAAAATCGCCCAGCTCCAGCGGCGGCTGGTGGCGGCACCGTCGCTGTTGAAGGATCACGCTTTGCCCGCCCGTCCGGATGACCTGAAGCATCTGCCATGGCTGGGGATTTTGCAGCCGCATTTCTATTCGCGTGACCGGGTTGATCTGGAACGGGCGAAGCAGGTCAAAAAGCTCAAACTCCTCCCTGCCATGCTGCTGGACACCGTCACCGCCTTGCGCGAGGCCGCCATTGAGGGCGCTGGATTTACCATTTTGCCGGAATGGATGGCAGCGCGTGACATCACGGCCGGGAGGCTGGTGCAGTTGCTGCCGGACTGGCATCTGGCTCCCCTCGATCTGCAAATCGCCCACGCCGCTCACGAACACCTGCCCCAGCGGGTGAAAAGCCTGATCGAATATCTTGAGCAGGAGCTGCCCCTCGAGATCCACCGGCTGGATCTCAATGAACGGTAGGCGTCGCGCCTATCCATTGCGCCAGTCCCGCAAAAAATTGCATGCGCAACGAGCACGCTCTGTGCTAGGAATCCGCCCCCACGCCGCCTTGCGGCCAGTTGACCCCCATCAAAAAATACCATGCCCAAGCAGACCATTCGTGACCTCGACCTCGCCGGAAAACGCGTCTTTGTGCGCGTCGACTTCAACGTGCCCCTCGATGAGAAAGACGGCCAGATGGTCATCACCGACGCCACCCGCATTCAGGAGACCCTGCCGACCATCAAGTACCTGATCGACAAAGGTGCCAAAATCATCCTCGCCAGCCATCTGGGCCGTCCGAAGGGCAAGCCCGATCCCAAGCAGAGCCTCGCCCCCGTGGCTCCGGCTCTCAGTGCCTTGATCGGCAAACCGGTCGCTTTCGCCAGCGACTGCGTTGGCGAAGAGGCGAAAGCCAAGGCGCTCGCGCTCGGCAACGGCGACGTGCTTCTGCTCGAAAACACCCGCTTCCACGCTGGTGAAGAAAAGAATGATCCCACGCTGGCGAAAGGCATGGCCGACCTCGCGGAAATCTTTGTGAACGACGCCTTCGGCTCCGCGCATCGTGCGCACAGCTCCACGGCGGGCATCGCAGATTATCTGCCTGCCGTCTCCGGTCTCCTCATGGAGAAGGAACTGACCTGGCTGCATGACGAACTGGAGAACCCCGAGCGTCCGTTCGTGGTGATCCTCGGCGGTGCGAAAGTGAATGACAAGATCGGCGTCATCAACCGCCTGCTCGAAAAGGCCGACACCATCATCATCGGCGGCGGTATGGCCTACACCTTCATGAAGCTCGTCAATGGCATCTCCATCGGCAAGAGCCTCTACAAACCCGAGTGGGAGCCGATCGCACAGGCTGCGCTCGACAAGGCCAAGGAACGCGGCGTGAAGCTGCTCATCCCCGTGGACTCTCTGATCACCGACGCCTTCGACTTCGACGCGAAGAAACTCGGCAACACGAAGTACACCTCCGCTGGCGAAAGCATCCCGGACGGCTGGGAAGGCGTCGACATTGGCCCTGAGTCCGTGAAGCTCTTCTCTGAGGAGATTGCCAAGGCTAAAACCGTGATCTGGAACGGCCCGATGGGTGTGTTTGAAATCAAGGAAAGCTCCAAAGGCACCTTCGACGTCGCCGAAGCTCTTGCTGCCAATTCCAGCGCCAAGACCATCATCGGCGGCGGCGACAGCGTGAAGGCCGTCAAGAAAGCCAAGCTCGGTGACAAGATGACCTTCATCTCCACCGGCGGCGGCGCCTCCCTCGAACTCCTCGAAGGCAAAGTCCTTCCCGGCGTCGCTTGCTTGAAAGACAAATAAACCGATCCGTTGACGGTGGTTTACGGTTGTTAACGATAGTTGACAGTCGTTTTTCCAACCACCGTCAACTACTGTAAACAACCGTCAACAATCGTAAACTTCCCCACTATGGCTTTCACTCCCTTCCGCAAACCGATCATCGCCGCCAACTGGAAAATGCACATGACACCGCAGGAGACGGATGATTTCCTCCGTGCCTTCGCCCGTCTTGTGCCTGACAAGGTTTCCGTGCAGATCGTCGTGGCTCCGCCGGCTGTAAGCCTGGAGCGTGCAAACAACACCCTGGTAGCAGCTCGTGAACAGAGCGTCGAACTCGCCGCGCAGAACATGAGCCAGCATACCGCGGGTGCCTTCACCGGCGAGATCAGCGCGCGCATGATCAAGGAGTGCGGCTGCAAGCACGTCATCCTCGGCCATAGCGAGCGCCGCAGCCTCTACGGCGAAACCAGCGCCATCGTGAACGCCAAGGTGCTCGCGGCACTCGAAGCCCGTCTGCATCCCATTCTCTGCATCGGCGAAACCCTCGCCGAGCGTGACAACGGCCAGATCGAAGCGGTGCTGGGGAGCCAGTTGCGTGAGTCGCTGGCGGAAGTGGGACCGCGTCGCATCACCGACTGCGTCATCGCTTACGAGCCCGTCTGGGCCATCGGCACCGGTCGTACCGCTAGCCCGGAGCAGGCGCAGGAAGCACATGCTTACACACGTCAGGTTCTTGGTGAACTCTTTGGCAGCGACGTCGCGGCCAAGATTCGCATCCAGTACGGCGGCAGCGTGAAGCCCGGCAACATGGCCGAACTGATCAGCCAGAAAGATGTGGACGGCGCCCTCGTCGGCGGAGCCAGTATGGAACCTGGCAGCTTCTGGGAAATCTGCCGCGCCGCCATCGACTACGCGAACGCCAACGCCTAAAGCTAGGCTTGTCAGCTTTCACCGCATTTGCCCGTTCCTGGGCAAATGCGGCAGAAAATTTAAGCCGCAGTGAGCCGCATCACGCACAGACATTCCCGACCTTCCCGGCCAGGATACGCCGTCCCAGGCACCTGGCTTTCCAGCACCTGAAAACGTTCCGCGAACAAGGCGGTGAGTTCATCCATCGAGATGCCGAATGGCGGTCCCGTTTCTCCAGGGTCCATTTCTGGATTGATGAAGAACACTCCCACCAGCAGTCCGCCTGGCTTTAGCAGCGAGGCCACCGCATCCCGATATTTCGTACGCCACTCCGGTGGCAGCGCACACAGGCAGGTGTGCTCTACAATGGCGTCATACTGGCCGCGAAATTCAAACAGATCTGCGCACACAAAGCGCTCTGCCAGTTGCGGGTAGCGCTCCTTGGCGCGCGCCACGGCTGTCGGCGCAATGTCGAGTCCCTACGCATCAACGCCGCGTGACACCAGATATGCCGCATCATGGCCTACACCACATCCGGGCACGAGCACCCGGCCTGAGAGCTGGTTTTTGGTCAGCCATTCCACCAGCGGCGGTGCGGGCAGGCCTTTGTCCCATGGGGTGAAGTTCTCCTGATAGGCCTGATTCCAGTCGGTGACGTTCACTACGGTTGTTTTTCTTTCTGGTGTTTGATCACGCCCTGCAAGGTGGTCAGTCCGGTGTCTCCCGTGAAGGTGACCTTGCTTTCAATGACGTCTTTAGCCTCACCCGCGAACGCTTCGTTGATGGTGATGCTGCTCTGGCCGCTGCCGGTGATGGCCTTGAGTTCAAACGTGAGGTTGACCTCCGACACATGGCCTTCAAAACGGATCGTCTGCGAGCCTTCCGCTCCGGAAAGAATGGCCTCGTAGCTGTCCGCGCCTTCGTTGTAAGTGATCGTCCATTGAAACGGCTGCGTGTCGCCATTGATCGTGCGCGTGCCTTTGACCACAAAGGAATTGTCACCTTCGGCAGCACCAGTCCATTCTTCCTTGATGACGAGAACATTGTTCTCCCCCTTCAATTCGCCCGCAGCTTTCCAGGTGCCGACGTAATGCTTGAAGACTGGATTCATGCCCAGGTCCTTGGCGTGTAGGCTGGTGGCAACCAGCAGGCAGAGTGTGGCGAACACTGTCTTCATGCGATGATCTCCTGGATGACTTTGCCGTAGCTGATAGGCACCGGGCGGTTGACCACATCCCTGACCTCCGTGTCCGGCTGAATGCCCAGCAGGTGATACATCGTGGCCGCCAGATCATCCGGCTTTACCGGTTTGTCGGCAGGATGCTCGCCATTCTTATCGGACGCGCCATGCACGTAGCCGCGCTTCACTCCACCGCCTGCTAGCAGCGCGGTGTAGCACTGCGGCCAGTGATCGCGGGAAACGTTCTTGTTGATCTTCGGCGTGCGGCCAAATTCCCCCACCCAGACCACCAGCGTTTCGTCCAGCAAACCGCGCTCATCGAGATCGGTCAAAAAGGTCGGCAGCGTCTGCTCAGTGATGGGCATGTGGTACTTCTCGATGATCGGGAACATGCGCGTGTCATTGAAGCCATGTGTGTCCCAGCCGCCCTCAGTGGTGCTTTGGCCGCCGATGCCCTGCGCAAAATTCACCGTCACAAACTTCACGCCTGCTTCCACCAGACGCCGTGCCAGCAGCAGACTCTGTCCATAGGGCGAACGTCCGTAGCCATCGCGCACCTTGTTCGGCTCTTTGGTGAGGTCGAAGGCCGCACGCAGCTTCTCGCTGTGCAGCATCGACAAGGCCTTGTCATAGTAGCTTTCGATGCCTCGTGCCTCGGCCGAGTAATCCAGCATGCGCGTTTGGGAATCGACCAACTGCTGCAGCTCGCGCCGTGCATTCAGCCGCTCAAAGCTTACCCCGCTGGGCAGGCTCAGTTCCGGCAGCGCGAAGCCCGGCGCACTCGGATCTCGCAGCACGATGAATGGATCATGCTCCTTACCCAGAAAGCTCGCCCGTTGTCCTGGCGTCAAAGAGCCATCGCTCACAATGTAGGGGAAGGTCGCCGAGGTCGGGATTTCGCCCTGCGGCGGCGCTATCTTGTCCACCACGGAGGAATAGGCAGGAAACAGATCCGGCGAATCCTTGAGGCGCTGGTCATCACTCGGCGGCGCGTGGCCGCTCAGCGCGTAGCAGCCCGCGCTGTTGTGATTTTTCATCGTGTGATGCACGGATCGCACCAGCGTGACCTTGTCCATCACCTTGGCCGTCTTCGGCAGCTTCTCAGAGACCCAGATGCCGTCGGCACTGGATTTGATTGGCTTATGGAATCCACGAATGCCCTCAGGAGCATCCGGTTTCATGTCAAAGGTCTCCAGATGGCTCGGCCCGCCCCACTGAAAGCAAAAGATCACCGACTTGGCGCGTGCTACGAGTTTCTCGATGCCCTGATTCTCCGCCCCATGTAGGAAGCGTGGCATCGTCAGCCCAAACATCCCCAAACCACCTGCGGAGAGCAGCTGGCGTCGGCTGATGCGGGTGCAAGCACCGGTGGCATTGAAAGGGGAGGGCATGCGTAGAATCAAACGTGGCACAGCATGCCGCACTTTCCGCGCTCTACCAGCACTTGCGGCCCCCTGAGCCGCGTTGTATCCGCAGGAATGCCCAACCTCACCACCCCCACCGGATTCAAAGAATGGTCCTTCGTCTGCGACGCGCTGGCGCAGGGTCGGCTCAGCATCATTTTGCGCAAAGGCGGCATCCATGAAGGTCGCGGTGGCTTTGAGTGGAAACACCGCGAGTTCTTCCTCTTCCCGACCTGGTTTCACAATCAGGTCGAAAAACTGAGCTGGGTACCCGAAAACACCCAGCGCGACTTCCCACCCGAAGAGCAGCGCACCACCGTTGATATCGACGGCTGCGCCACGCTGGAGCAGGTCTGGAAAGTCACCGACTGGGACAAAGTGGCCGCGCTGGCTCCGCTGCACATCTGGAACGAAGACGTGGTGAAAGATCGCTTCATCTATGATGACGAGACCTGTCTGCATGTCGCTTTGGTCCGCGCCTACAAACTCCCGCAAAACTGGCACTTCCCCTATGCGAAGAGCTACGGCGGCTGCCGCTCCTGGATCACCCTCCCTGAAGAAGGTCTGCCTATGGCCGCTGCCGCCACCCCGGCACTCAGTGACGAAGCCTTTGCCGAGGTGTCAGCGCAGTTGAAAGCGATCTTGGGCTAGTCGAGTGTTCCCCACTTGAATCCAACCGACGCCATCCGCCCAGCCCACGTCGAGGTTAGCCTCGGTGCCATCGCGCAAAATTATGACGCGATCCGTGCGCACGTGGGCACGGCCTCAGTCATGCCGGTGGTGAAGGCCAATGCCTATGGCCACGGCATCGTCGAGGTGGCACGGCATTTGATGAATCATGGCGCGCCCTGTTTGGGAGTTGCTCTGCTGGAAGAAGCCATCGTTCTGCGGCAGGCAGGCATCACGCTGCCCATTCTCGTCTTTGGCGGTGTGGCCACGCGTCAGATCCCGCAGTTCATCACGCATGGCTTGATGATGGCGGCGTCCTCCATCGACAAACTGCGGCAAATTGACGAAGCCGCCGCAGCAGTGAAAACAAAGGCGCGTGTGCATCTGAAGATCGACACCGGCATGGAGCGCATCGGCGTGCATTGGTACAGCGCCGAGAAGCTGCTAGAGGCCAGTCTGAGCTTCACAAATGTGGAGGTGGCTGGCATCTACTCGCACTTTGCGAACTCCGACGCCGAAGACCTCGCCTCGGCCAAAGAACAGCTCGCACGTTTCCTTGAGGTGCTGGAGTTTTATCCGAAACGCGGACTCCAGCCACCCCAGCGCCACATCGCCAATTCCGGCGGCATTTTGCAGCTACCCGAAAGCCACCTCGATCTCGTACGTCCGGGCATCATGCTCTATGGCGTGTATCCCTCGAAGGAGGTGCGGCAGGCGGTCACCTTGCAACCAGCGCTGAACTGGAAATCGCAGGTCGTGTTTTTCAAAGTCGTGCAGCCCGGCAGTCCCGTCAGCTATGGCGGCACCTGGCAGAGCGATCACCTGGTGCGCGTCGTCACTGTGCCGGTGGGCTATGGCGACGGTTATTTCCGCGCACTGTCGAATCGTGGCCAGGTGGTCATTCGCGGCCAGAGGCATCCCATTGCGGGTCGTGTGTGCATGGATCAGTTCATGGTGAATCTGGAGTGGGGAACGGCCTACAATGGCGACGCTGTGACGCTCATTGGTGATGGTATATCCGCTCAAGATGTGGCCAATTGGGCCGGCACCATCCCGTATGAAGTGCTGACCAACATCAATACCCGCGTGCCCCGGGTGTACGTTTAATGTCTTGCAATCGGCCCGCGATGGCCGCAACAAAGGGGTGGGATGCGATGGCGTGTTCCAATCCGTATTCATGAACCTCATCATCTTCGATCTCGAAACCACCGGCCTGTTACCTTCCCAGCATGAGATCATCCAGATCGCTGCGATGAAGGTGAAGAACGGCAAGTGGAACGAGGGTGAATATTTCGACAGCTATGTGCGGCCGGAAAATCGCATTCCATCCTTCATCACCAAGCTGACCGGCATCACCCAGGCGCAGGTGGCAGATGCACCCTCGCCCGTGGATGTGCTGATGGAATTTTCCCGCTTCGTCGGTCACGATGCGACGCTGATCGCTCACAACGGCATTCGTTTTGACATGCGCTTCATCGCGGAGAACTGCAAACGCCACGGCATTCCCGTGCGTGAAACCAGCGCCCTCGACTCGCGTGACTTTTCCCGCAAAATCTGGGGCGGCAAAGGTGGCCATGGTCTGGACGCCGTGCTTGGCCGAGTGGGTGTATCCAGCAAGGGCGTGAAGCGCCATGATGCCCGCGTGGACGTCCAACTGCTGGCCCTGGCCGTGCAGTACATGTGGGAACGGCTCACACCGAGCGTGACCAACTGCCCGGTGGACCTTTCAGTTGGGGTGATTCCTGCGCTGGATCACGTTTGATGCAGCGCCGGAGCGCGGCTTAAACCGCACGCTCCAGCTTCTCATCGATGCGGGCCACCAAGGTGTCGAGCAGTTCGCCGTTGCCGAAGCGTTCGATGACACCTGCGAGGAATCCTTCGATGATAAGCTTGCGGCTTTCGCTGTCGCTGATGCCACGGGCTTTGAGGTAGAAAAGCTCTTCGTCGCTGATGGGGCCGCTGGTGGCACCATGGCTGCATTTCACCTGGTCGGCGCTGATTTCAAGGCCCGGCAGGCTTGTGGCCTCGGCTTCGTCGCTGTTGAGCAGGTTGCGGCAGGTCTGGTAGGCGTCGGTGTAATGCGCGCCTTCATCCACGGTGATAAGGCCGCTGAAGATGCTGCGCGATTTGCCGTAAAGAGCGTTTTTGTAAAGCAGGTCGCTGCTGGCATGCGGGGCCTTGTGATTTTGCAGCGTGCGCTGATCAACCACCTGCTCGCCGATGGGCAGTGACACGCTGAGCATGTCGCTGCGGGAGCCTTCGCCGATGAGATCGCTCACGCTTTCACTGCGGCTGAAGCTGGCACCCAGCTGCACCTGAAAGCTCTTGATGGCGGAGTCGCGTCCGGCAACGATGCTGGAAAGATGCAGCGCCTGCGCATCATCCGCCAGCTCCTGGCAGGCGGCATAAGTGATCTTGCTGCCGCGACCACCAACGAGGTCCGCAATCGCGATGCTGAGTCCGCCTTCGCCTTCGAGGCTGCGGTAATGATCCACCACACTGACCTCGGCATTGTCGCCAGTCACGATAAGCGTGTGCGGAAAAATGGCGGCATGATCGCCGACAACCCAGTGGAAAATTTCGACCGGCTTCTCAATCGCCACGTTTTTCGGCACGATGATGACCGCGCCTGCTCTCACATGTGCAAGGTGCAGCGCCGCAAACTTCGCCGAGCCCAGCGTCATCTCACGCTGCATGAAGTGCTGCTTGAGCACCTCGCTGTGATCGCGCAGCGCATCTGCAAAGGTCACGCAAACCACACCGGCAGGCAGATTCGTCGTGTCAGACTCGACGAGCATATCGTTCACGAACACAAAGCGGGCGGCACGCTCCTTGAGGCCTTCCGTGGCCGCAAGAGCTGCAGCGGTGTTTGCAGCCGTGGGTGCGTCGGCAGGCGTGTGATCGGCGAGTTCAATTTTCTTCGAGTTGGAGTAGCGCCAGTTCTCGTCCTTGATGCCGGGCATCGGCAGCGTCTGAAATTCAGCCCATGCAGCTTCCGAGCGGGCGAGGAACCAGCCGGGTGCGGATTTTTCATCGCGCACAGGCACGGTGATTTCGAGGCCGGAAGGAGCGGGAGTATCGGAGTCTTGAGACACTGGGGCGGGAGTGTGTTTGTGTGCGGGAGCGAGAGTGGCGGACATGACGAATGACAGTTTTTGTTGGATGCCGGCGGGCAGATCAGCCGACGCTTCCTTCCATTTCGAGATCGATGAGGCGCTTCAACTCCACGCTGTACTCCATCGGGAATTCCTTCACCAGATCATTGATGAAGCCGTTCACGGACAAGCTCATGGCTTCAGCTTCCGTGAGGCCGCGCTGCATGAGGTAAAAAATTTGATCCGCACTGACCTGGCTGACGCTCGCCTCATGCTGCGTGGAGTGCTGGTTGCCACGGACGCTGATGGCGGGGTAGGTGTCGGTGTGGCTGTTGCTGTTGATGAGCAGCGCATCGCACTCGGTGTTGTTCTTGCAGCCCTTGAGGTGTTTCGGGATGTGAACCAGACCGCGATACGTGCTGCGGCCCTGGCCGATGGAGATGGATTTGGAAATGACATTGCTCGTAGTATCATCCGCGGCATGGACCATCTTGGCACCCGTGTCCTGATGCTGGCCGCTGTTCGCCAGAGCGATGCTGATGACTTCACCACGGGCGCGTTTGCCCTTCATGATGACGCCTGGGTACTTCATCGTGAGGCGGCTGCCGATGTTGCAGTCGATCCAGCGCACTTCGGCGTCCTCATGCGCGATGCCGCGCTTGGTCACGAGATTGAAGACATTGCTGCTCCAGTTCTGCACGGTCACATACTGAATCTTGGCACCCTTCATGGCGACAAGCTCCACCACCGCGCTGTGCAGCGTGGCGGTTTCAAACTTCGGCGCGGTGCAGCCTTCCATGTACATCACTTCCGCGCCTTCATCGGCGATGATGAGCGTGCGCTCAAACTGGCCAAACTGCTCGCTGTTGATGCGGAAATAAGCCTGCAGCGGGTGCTTCACCTTCACGCCGGGTGGCACGTAGATGAACGAACCGCCGGAGAACACGGCGCTGTTCAGCGCGGAGAACTTGTTGTCCCCGGTGGGGATGACCTTGCCAAACCACTTCCTGAAGATCTCAGGATGTTTGTGCAGACCTTCGGTGCTGTTCACGAAGATGACGCCCTGCTCTGCGACGGCGGCCTTGATGTTCGAGTAGGCAGCTTCGGAGTCATACTGAGCTTCGACACCCGCGAGGAACTTGCGCTCCTGCTCAGGAATGCCGAGACGATCAAAGGTCTTCTTCACGTCATCCGGCACATCGTCCCATGAGCGCTTCGGCTTCTGGCCGTCGCTGAGGTAGTAGCGGAATTCGTCGAACTTGATGTTCTCCAGATCCTTCGTGGCCCAATGCGTAGGCATCGGCTTGTCCTGGAAGACCTTGAGCGCCTTGTGCCGGAATTCGCGAATCCAATCAGGATCATTCTTCACATCGGCGATGAAATCGACCGTCTTGTCGGTGATGCCGAAGCCTGAGTCGAACTTGTTGCGCTCGGGGAAAGTGAAATCGCCGACGCTGTCGACCTTGATGTCGGAGATGTCGTTTTCTGGGGCGGTGACCATAATGTTAAAGTTTGGCGGGTTGCAGGTTTTAAAGTTTCAAATTGGGCAAGCCTCAATCCTGAGTGCTGGAAGGAGGGTCTTCGCGGACGATGAAGGACTCCTGGGGCGTGGATTGATGGCTTGTGGAGCGCCGGACGACGGGGCGGTTTGCCATGGGCCAACCCTCGCGTTTGAGGCGTTCGCCAACCTCACGCATGTGGGCGTTAAAACGGTCAAGATCGTAACCACACTCGGCAAAGATCTTCTCACGTGTGGCTTGTACTTCGGCGACTATGGGGTCATCATTCATATCACAAGAGTTCTTCTGGGGTTCCAATCACCGGAGGTGAGTATCCTGCTTCGTTGCAGGCCACTTCGATGCGACGCTGCATATGCATGTTGTTGATATGAGTACAGTTCCATGTCAGCAAGAAGTCGATCCCATGCACTGCGCTGACCGCGATGTGGTAGGCATCGGTCTTTGCATGGTCTGGAAGGCCTAATCGAGAGATGAGCGTCCTCGCCAGATGGTCTGTTTCGGCGGTCGCAGGTAGAGAAAGAATGCCTTGCAGCACATTCAGCCGTAGTTGCGCCATCGCCGCCTCACCCCGAGACACTTCTTCAAGAACATAGTCAGAGATGAACAAATCGTGTTTCGGACGTGAATTCTGCCACCAGTCATGAGTCACCTGCTGATGCCCCGCTAGCACGACATCACGACTAGGCCGGGCTACGAGGTAGCTCGGAATGGTCGTTTCAATGTACACGCTGGGTTTCATCCCGATATAGTTTCAACGTTTTAAGTTACGCCGCCTCCAGCGCCTCCTCAGTCACCCAGTCATACCCACGCTCCTCAAGCTCCAGCGACAGCTCCTTGCCGCCGGTCTTCACAATGCGGCCGTCTTTGAGGACATGCACGATGTCGGGCTGGATGTAGTTCAGCAGGCGCTGGTAGTGGGTGATGACGAGGAAGCCGCGGTTCTCGCTGCGCATGGCGTTCACGCCACGAGAGACAATTTTGAGGGCGTCGATGTCCAGGCCGGAATCTGTTTCGTCGAGAATCGCGTACTTCGGCTCCAGCATCATGAGTTGGAGGATTTCATTGCGCTTCTTTTCACCGCCAGAGAAGCCTTCATTGACGCTACGGCTGGTGAAACTGCGGTCCATTTCCAGGGCGTCCATGCGGGCGTAGAGCTGCTTGTAAAACTTCACCGCGTCGATGTCCTCGCCCTTCGGCAGGCGGGCCTTCAGCGCGGCACGGAGGAAGTTCGCGTTGCTCACGCCGGGGATTTCGTGCGGGTATTGAAAGGCCAGGAAGAGACCGGCGCGGCTGCGTGCGTCCACCGCCATGTCCAGGATATTTTCGCCATCCAGCAGGACTTCGCCGCTGGTGACTTCGTAGTCATCATGGCCGCAGAGCACTTTGCTCAGCGTGCTCTTGCCGGAGCCGTTCGGGCCCATGATGGCATGGACTTCACCGGGGTTGATCGTGAGGTTCAGGCCTTTGAGGATTTCGCGGCCGGGGATCTGGGCGTGGAGGGCTTTTATTTCGAGGGACATGGAAAGTGTTTTTGGGTGAGGCTTACGAGTTCAGGGCTTTCTCCGCGCATTTGGAGCAGGTGCCGTGGATGGCGAGGTCCGTGCGGGCGATCTTGGTGCCCGCAGGCAGGTTCCAGAACTTGGCGGGGTCGAAGTCAGTGGTGGGATGCGCGTCGATCACCTTGCCGCAGGTTTCGCAATGGAAATGAATGTGCTCGTGCAGGTTCGCGCAGTAGCGGGACTGGCCGCGCTCCAGGTGGACGAGCTTGATGAGCCCGGCGGTGGTCAGGTGCTCCAGACAGTTATAAACCGTGGCCAATGACATGCCGGGGCTGCGGCTTTTCACCCGGTCCAGGATGTCGTAGGCCGTGGGGTGGTCCGTCGAAGAGGCGAGGACTTCGAACACCTCACGCCGGTGCGGCGTCAGGCGTACGTCCGAACCCAGAACCGCAAGGCGGCAGTCCAGACCGGAGGGTTTGGCAGGAGTGCGTGAAGGGGAGGGGGGCATGACGAAATTAGAATTAGAATGATTCTAACTGCATTGGGAACGCCCAATTGGCAAGCAGGGATGCCGGTTTTGCCGAAAATTCTTTGCTCCAAACCACGCCAAAACGTCCGTCTCGTGCTACAACCTGCCCCCATGACCCGTACCCAAGCCGAAGACCTCCCCTGGACCCAGCAAAACTCCCCTCAAGGCAAGTATAGCCTCGCACGGCGTTCCCTCTCGATCGCCGCAGGCGGGCAAAAGGACATGGGCACCTGGGGTGGTGGCCACCCCTTTGACATTGAAATTCAGCGAATTGCACCCGGGAAGATCAATTTCCCCTTCCACGCGCACGCCGCTCAATGGGAGGCCTACTACATCCTCAGCGGCAGCGGCCAGGTACGCACCCCCAAGCGCAAGGAAACCGTCAAGGCAGGCGACTACCTCGTCTTCCCACCCGGAGAGGCCCATCAGCTCATCAACACCGGCTCCGAAGACCTCACTTTTTTCGTCATCGCCGACCAGCCGCAGGCGGATGTGATCCACTACCCGGACTCCGGCAAATGGATGACCAAACCGCACCGGAAGTCTTTCGAGATGCAGGAAGTCGATTACTTCAAAGGCGAGGAGTAGGCCAATCCCTGCGCAAGCATTGCGATGTTAAGATCATGAAATGCTGGCATGCTGAGTCATGAAACGACTTCTGCTCCCAGCCTGTCTCATCCTGTTGGCCTCATGCTCCACGCCTATCTGGGGAGACAAATCGGCACCCCATAGCGCTGAGTCTGACCACTGGGGACCAGCCCTCACCGTGCTCGAACATCAATGCGTCCACTGCCACGGCGACAACCGGCTCTCCACCATGCCGCCCATCAACGACACGCACGCCCTTGCCAAGCTCATCGGTTCCCATTGGATTGTGCCTGGCCAGCCGCATTCCAGCCGCTTCTTCCAGGTCGTCACCTTTCCCGATCAAATCCCCGGAGCCATGCCACCCAGCGGCCACGCCATCTCCAAGAAGGACGTCCAAATCCTCCACGACTGGATCAAAGCCGGTGCCAAACTGCCCGCGCAGAATGTGAAGCTCATCCCTCAGGGGCCGCTGCCGCGATCCATCTGAATCACACGTGGGGCTTCGGACGCCCATGCGCCAGCTCTCTTAGCAGGTCGAGCTGGATCTGCTGCACCTCCATCAGCTTGGTGGCGTGTTGATGCAGCAGGTAGTCCATCTTTTCGTGCAGATGCCGGATCTCCAGTTCGGCTTTCAGATTGATCTTATAGTCGCCCTCCGCATGCCGGCGGTCGCGTGCTTCCTGCCGGTTCTGGCTCATCATGATCACCGGTGCCTGGAGTGCCGCCAGGAAGGACAGCATGAGGTTCAAGAGGATGAACGGATAGGGATCAAACGGCTGCTGCAACAGCACCCCGACATTGATCACAATCCAGACCACGAGAAAAAGGCAGAAGGTGATGATGAACGTCCAGCTCCCGCCAAAGGCCGCGATCTTGTCCGCCACTCTCTGGCCAAATGTCAGCTTCAGCACCTCCTCCGTTTCCGAGAGTGGGCGCTCGCTGAGCACCTCGTGTTTGTGCAGGCTCTCCACGACTTCTTCGTCGAGCTTCGTCAAATCACCCACCTGAGTTTCAAGCAGGTGACGCATGTATTCCAGCCGCGCTGCATTCACCGCCTCAGCGCTCACCCGTGAGTCATCGTCCAGCTCGGGATGATGGGTGCGCAGGGTTTGCGCAATGTTGGGCCGCAGTTCCCGCAGAACGAGGAGTTTGCTGATCGGCTGCGGCTTGCCGGTGACGGCGCAAATGCCCTGAGCGGCGGTCTTGGTACGGGTAGATTCCATCCCGGATATTACATCTTTGGGGCATTCGTCATTCGGAATTCGTCATCTGCCATTTTCCGCCTACTCTCCGCGCCCCGTTTTTCGTCTCATGCCCCACATCAGCTATCCCCCCGACCTGCCCATCACGGCCCGCCGTGACGAAATCGTCGCGGCCATTCGTCAAAATCAGGTGGTGATCCTCGCAGGCGAAACCGGCTCAGGAAAAACCACGCAGCTTCCCAAGATGTGCCTGGAGGCGCTGCACGATGTGCGCGGACAGATCGGCTGCACGCAGCCACGGCGCGTCGCGGCCATGAGTGTGTCCAAACGCGTGGCCGAAGAACTGAATGTGCCCTGGGGCCGCGAGGTCGGCTGCAAGATGCGCTTCAGCGACGACACCAGCCGCGACACCCGCATCAAGTTCATGACGGACGGCATCCTGCTGGCCGAGATCCAGAGCGATCCCATGCTGCGGAACTATTCCGTGCTCATTCTCGATGAAGCGCACGAACGCTCCCTGAACATCGACTTCCTGCTCGGCTACCTCGTCGGCCTGCTCAAAAAGCGCCCCGACCTCAAGCTGCTCGTCACCTCCGCCACCATCGACACCGAGGCCTTCTCTGCTGCCTTTGGCGGCGCGCCCATCATCGAAGTCTCCGGGCGCATGTTTCCCGTGGATATTCGTTACGCGCCGCTCTCGGGGGGAGAAGATGATTTCGGCTTCATCGACGGTGCCGCCGCCGCCGTCGAAAACGCCCTCATCGAAACCGATGACGGTGACGTGCTCGTGTTCATGCCCACCGAGCGCGACATCCGCGACACGCGCGATCTTCTCGATGGCCGCCTGGGCGCGGGCTATGAAGTGCTCGCCCTCTTTGGCCGCATGGCCTCCGCCGAGCAGCAGCGCATCTTCCAGCCGGGCCGCAAACGCCGCGTCGTCATCGCCACAAACGTCGCTGAAACCTCCATCACCATTCCGCGCATTCGCTACGTGGTGGATACCGGCCTCGCGCGCATCAGCCATTACAATCCACGAACCCGCACCAAGCGCCTGCCGGTCGAGGCCGTATCGCAAAGCAGCGCAAATCAACGCGCGGGCCGTGCAGGCCGCGTGCAGGACGGCATCTGCATTCGCCTGTACTCACAGGAGGATTTTGACAAGCGTGATCGCTTCACCATGCCGGAGATTCAGCGTGCCAATCTGGCCGAAGTCATCCTGCGCATGAAAGCCTTCAAGCTTGGCGAGATCGAAGACTTCCCCTTCATCAATCCGCCCGTCAGCGCCGCCATCCGTGCCGGGTACGATCTACTGCACGAACTCGGCTCGCTCAATGAAACGCACGAGATCACTCCACTCGGCCGCGAACTCGCCCGCCTGCCGTTGGATCCCACGCTGGGCCGCATGCTGCTGCAGGCTCGCACTGAAAAAGCCCTGCCCGAGCTGCTCATCATCGCAGCCGGTCTCAGCATTCCCGACCCTCGCGAACGCCCCGAAGAAAAGCGCGAACTCGCCAACGCCGCGCACAAAGCCTTCGCCGCACCCGAGTCCGATTTCATCACGCTGCTCAAGATCTGGAACGCCACCCCCGAAGCCTCCGGTGGCTCGCGCAATGCGTTGAGAAAATTCTGCAAAACCAACTTCCTCTCCTTCACCCGCATGCAGGAATGGCGTGATGTGTGGAAGCAGCTCTGCGACTCCTTCAGCGACGATCTTCGCCAGCCGACACCACCCGCAAACGACGACGCCATCCATCGCAGCATCCTCGCAGCGCAGCTCGGCCACGTCGCCATGAAGGAGGAGCGCAATCTCTACAAGGCCGCAGGCAATCGCGAAGTCTCCGTCTTCCCCGGCTCGAATCTCTACGAACGCCGCGAGAAAAACGGCAAGGGCAAGCCCGGCCAGGACAAAGGCCGCCAGCCGCCCTGGATCGTCGCCGGCGAGATCGTGCAGACCTCGCAGCTCTTTGCACGCACGCTCGCCAAGATCGATCCTAACTGGATCGCCGAACTCGGCGCGCATCTCTGCCAGTTCAAATACAGCGAACCCCACTGGAATCTTAAAGCCGGCCGCGTGCTCGTCACGCAGCGCGTGCTCATTCACGGCCTGGAGGTGAAACGCCAGCACATCGACTTCCTCAAGGTCGATGCCCTCGGTGCCACGCAGATGTTCATCCGCGCCGCTCTCATCGACAGCCAGGAGGTGCCCATCACCCTGCGCTTTTACGCGCACAACAACAAGCTGCGGCAGAAGATCGAAACGATGCTCACCCGCGTGCGCAGCAATCGCGTCTATGCCATCGAGGAGCGCCTGTTCAGCTTCTATGACGCACGCATCAAAAACGTCTCGTCCATTCACGACCTCAACCGCTTCGTCAAAGAACACATCGACGAGCAGCCGAATTTCCTCTGCGCCACCGAGCAGGAACTCACCGCCGGTGAAGAGTTTGAAGCCGACCTGCAGATGTTCCCCGATCAGGTCGCTCTCGGCAACACCGCGCTTCCTCTCACCTACAACTACCAGCCCGGCGAAGAAAACGACGGCGTCACCGTGCGTGTGCCCGCTCAGCTCGCCGGTCATCTCACCAGCGGCCAGATTCAGTGGATGGTTCCCGGCATTCGCGAAGAACTCGCCAACGTCATGCTGCGTGCGCTGCCGAAAGTGATCCGCCGCCAGTTGATGCCCATCGATCCCAAGGCACGCGAAATCGCCGCCGATTTCGACCCTGGTCGCGAAGCCTTCCTCGACGCTCTCGCCGATTTCATCACGCGCCGTTATCGCATTCAGGTGCGCGTCGAAGACTGGCCTCCGCAAAGTCTGCCCGCCCATTTGCAGCCCCGCGTCGAAGTGCTCGATCCGAAGAAGAACAACACCGTCATCGCTTCAAGCCGCGATCTCGACACCATCCGCACCAGCATGCAAAAGCAGGACCCGCGTTCCGATGCCTGGGACAAGCTGCTGCCCCGCGTCGAACGCTTCGCCTTGAAGTCCTGGTCCTTCGGTGACCTGCCGGAAACCATCATCGTCGAAGAACTCAATGGCACTCCCATCCTCGGTTACCTTGGCCTTGTCCTGCGCGAGAACGAAATCGACGTCCGCCTCTTCCGCACCTCCGCCGAAGCCGCTCGCAGCACACCCGCTGCTGTTCGCCAGCTCGCCGAGAACACCTTGAGCAAAGACCTCGCCTGGCTTCCCAAAGAACTCCGCAGCATCGGTGGTGGTGCCGCCAAGCCACAACAACCCGCCAGCTTTCAGGCCGCCCTCACTCAGCTCAATGCCCCGGCTTCAGCACCGGTTTCCAATCTCGCCCAGCAGGCCCACGAGCACATCCTCGCCTACATGCTGCGCCTGCAGCCCACCTTCCCGCTCACCGAGAAACGTTTCTTCACGCTCTGCGAAACGGTCCGCCGCGATCTCCCTGTCGTGACCCATCGTGTGAAGACACTCTTCACCCAGATCCACGACTTGCGCGCCAAACTCCTCGCGCAGCCCAAACGCTACCCTGGCCTCGAACAAGACCTCGCCCGTCTCATTCCTGCCGATCTCCTCGCCACCACGCCGCATGAGCAGCTTCAGCATCTCCCGCGTTATTTGAAGGCCATTCAGATCCGCAACGAGCGCTGCGTCGCCAGCCCTGCCAAAGACATCGAAAAGTACAACCTCATCGCCGACTTCGACGGCTGGCAGTCCCACGTTCCCAAATCCCAGCACGAAACCTTCCGCTGGATGATGGAAGAATATCGCGTCCAAGTCTTCGCCCAAGAACTCGGCACCGCCCAGCCCGTGAGCGTGAAGCGCCTGCAGGCGATGTGGGTGTAGCAAATCTCACCTCAATCACATGGTGGGGGTGGCATGCCCCTCGTCGTCTCGGCCAAGGCTTTCAAATGCTCAGCTCTTTTACTTCTGGCGACTGGATCACTAAGAAATGCGTAACGGGCTCCTTGAGGAACGCGTGAAGGATAGAGGTAGCCAGCCTCGATGAGGCGAAGCTTGTTTTCCCCATTCATATCATGCTCAAGTTGATTTTCATATCCGAAGCCTGGAATGCCTGCAAGGACAACGGGTTTCTTCATCCTTTTGGCTCTAGCGACGGTCATGTCCAAGAGCCACATGAAGTGTTGGGCGTGTATGTTATCCAACTGGATGTCACTGTCGCTGATGGCCGTCTCCAGCAAGATCGATTTATCACCCCAAGATAAAACATCTGTTCGTCCCACTTTTAGTTCGGGTTCAAAAATTGCGTAGGCTGAAGCAGGTGCTCCTTGATCTTTGGCATGCTGCAAAGATTTTTTCATCACCTCGAATGAAAGAGGAAATGGCGACCATGACGGGGTCATGGTCAGTGGAGCGGTGGGAAGAATGAACTTTTTGGTGAGTTCACATCTTCTGCGGGTTTGCCATGGTGACGTAGATTGATCTTCAACGTTTAACAGCCATCCAAATTCTCCCGTGAAGAAATCTGGAACACACTTTTTGGGTGGCGGCCACTTTTTGAGAACTCCGAGCAAATAGCAAAATGGGCCGTTGCTCGTGTCGCTTAGTTCATCAAATGAATACATATTTGGGGATCGTTTCAGCTTGGGAAGCAGGAATCAACTCAGAAGGGGCTGATTTTAAAGGGCTGTTTACCCGCCCCGCTTCCTCACTTCTTTGCAACGCCGGTCATAAGTCCTGACATCCCCCGCATCAGTAACCGTAAAGTTGCCACCCGACACACTGCGTACCGTGACACCGATGGCGCTTAAGCTGCCAAGGCGTTCACAGTCCTGGTCATAGGTGCGGATCCATCCGCCTTCCACGGTGACAAAGAAGTCGGAGGTGTATCCAGCCAGTTTCACCCGGGTGTTAGGCATGCGGCCGATACAGTGGCTGTTTTCATCATACACCCAGATCTGGGATTCTTTGTTTTCGATATTTGAAATGGACATGGGGATGCAGCCAACCAAGCACGGGCACACCGCTCAGAGAAGAACAAACTGGCTTTTCATGGCGTAGGTATGCCGATGAAACTCGCTCTCCTGTTCACCGCCCTGACTTCCGTCTCCCTTCACGCCGCGCCCGCTCTCATCCTCCACCATGGCAAAATCATCACCGTCGATAAAGACTTCCGCGTTGCCGAGGCCATCGCCATCAATGGAGACGGGCGCATCGCCGCCGTTGGCTCAAATGATGAAGTCCTCGCTCTGAAGAACGCTTCCACGCAGCTTCTCGATCTCGTTGGCAAAACGGTGCTCCCCGGCCTCATGGATTCCCACGTCCATCCCGGCGCGGCCATGATCGAGTTTGATCACGAAATTCCCACCATGGAAACCATCGCAGATGTGCTCGCCTACCTCAGCGGTCGTGTGAAGGTTTCCCAACCCGGCGAGCTGATCAGCGTTCGTCAGATCTTCATCACACGGCTTGAAGAAAAGCGCTACCCCACCCGCGCAGAGCTGGACCGCATCGCGCCCAACAACCCCGTCGTGTTTTCCACCGGCCCGGATTCAATGCTGAACAGCATTGCCCTCAAGCTCGGCGGCTACAGCCGTGACTACAAGGTGCCATCAGGCAGCGCTGGCAAGATGGAGGTGGACGCCAATGGCGAACCCACCGGTCTGCTGCGCAGCCTCAGCCACAACGTGAAGGCTCCGACTTCCGTCAAAACTCCGACGGCGGCGGACACCTATCGTCGCACGCTGGAGCTATTCCATGACTACAACTCGGTCGGTCTCACCACCGTTGCCGACCGTGACTCCAGCCTCAATCAGTGCGAGCTGTACCAGCAGATGCTCACCAAAGGCGACCTCACCGTGCGCATGCGTGCCTCTCCCGGCATTCCCACCATGAGCCTCTGGCCCGCCTGCGAAAAAGCCATCGACGAAGTCATTCAGCACCCGCTGACCAAGGAAGACCCCATGCTGCAGATCATCGGCACCAAGGTTTATCTCGACGGCGGCATGCTCACCGGCAGTTCATGGATGCTTGATCCCTGGGGCATCAGCGAAGCCTACGGCATCACCGATCCACAGTATCGCGGTGTGCAAAAGATCCCTGCCGAGCGCCTGAAACAGCTCGTTGAAAAAGTAACCGCCGCCGGTCTTCAATTCACCGCCCACAGCGTTGGTGATGCCGCCGTGCAGTTGCTCATCAACACCTACGAAACCATCGACGGCCAAAATCCAGGAAGCGTCCGCGTCGCACGCAGCAGCGTCACCCATTGCAATTTCATGTACCCCGACTCCATCGCAAAGGCCGCCAAACTCGGCGTGTGCATCGACCTCCAGCCCATCTGGCTCCACATGGACGGTCGCACACTCATGGGACATTTCGGCGAAGAGCGCATGTCGCGCTTCCAGCCCCTGCGCGCCTGCTTTGATCAAAAAGTCATTGTCGGCGGTGGCAGCGATCACATGCAAAAGATAGGCTCCTTCCGCAGCATCAATCCCTACAATCCTTGGCTTGGCATGTGGACCTCCATCACCCGCAAAGCCCGCAAGCTCGACAAGCCCGTCCACATCGAGAACGCACTCACCCGCGAGGAAGCTCTCCGCCTCTACACCAGCAACAACGCCTTCCTCCTCAAGTCCGAGAAAAACACCGGCAGCCTCGAACCCGGCAAGCTCGCCGACATCATTCTCGTCGATCGCGATCCACTGACCTGCCCCATCGACGACCTCGTGCAAACCCAGGTCCTCAAAACTTGGCTCGGCGGCAAACTCGTCTTCGAGAAAAAGTGACCGGATCCCGAAGGGATCAAAGAAATTAGCCAGGGGTAAACTCGCGAAGCGAGTGCCACCTCTGGACCACTTTCGAGGTCACCATCTTCTCAGAAGCGCATGCCGAAGGTATGCGGGAAACGTTCATCGTCCCATCATTCACGCCACCACCTCAATCCGGCTCGTGCCACCCGCACCGCGAACCACTCGCACCTGCGTGGTCAGCCGTTCCTTGAGCAAATCGACATGCGAGATCAAACCAATCGTCTTGCCGCGTGCGCGCAAATTCTCCAGCGCGCTCAGCGCCACCTCCAGCGTCTCGGAATCCAGCGTGCCAAATCCCTCATCAATGAAGAGTGAATCAATCGGGTGATGCCGGCTCGCCAGTTCGCTCAGACCCAGTGCCAGGGCGAGACTCGCCAGGAAACTCTCACCACCAGACAAGCTCTCCATCGGTCGATCCACGTTCGCCTGAAACAGATCCACGATGCGCAGGTCCAGTTCATCACCCTCGGCCGCCATGAGGCGATACCTCTCAGCCAGCGTTTTCAAATGCTCGTTCGCCAGACCGATGAGCTGGCGCAGTGTCAGTGATTGCGCAAAGCGCGAAAACTTCGCCCCATCTGCCGAGCCAATCAACTCCTTCAGCCGTCCCCAGCGCAACGCCTCAGCTTCCGCAGCCTGCAATTCAGCCCCGCCAGATTCGCGCCTTTTCCGTGCCTCATCATCATTGCGAATCTGCTGCTCCAGGGAGCCAAGTTCCGTACGCTTAGTCGCAAAAGCATCGCTCAGTCGTTTGGCGTGTGTCTCCAACTCCCTCAAGGCTCCTTCATCGAGCACGCTCTGTCCTGCAAACGGTTGCCGTCTTACCTCAAGCTGCTCCAGCTTCGCCACCGTCGCCGCACTCTGTGTTTGCAGCGCATTCAATTTGGCTTCTGCCTCACGCCAAGACTTCTCAGCCGTTGCCACATTCCCTTCATGCAACTGACGATCTTCGCTGAGCGTCTTGCCGCCGAGCAACTCGCTCAACTGCGCCTTCAACGCATCCGCCTTAGCTCGCAGCGTCACGCCCTCAGCCTTCAATTCCTCCAGGCGCTGCGTCTTCGCCGCTAGCTCCTGCTGCGCCAGTTGGATGTCACCTTCAATCTTCTGTCGTTCGCTGCGCTTCATTACCGCCTCATCACGCTTCTTTGCAAACATCGCTGCCCGCTTCTCCAACCCACTGATCTCAAGTTCCGCATCCTGAGGCGAGGCTGGGCCATCCAGTTGCACCGCCTTTCGCTTCTGCTCCTCCTCAGCACTCCATTGCTCCAACACTCCATCCGTCGGCGCCTCCAGCTCACTCACGCGTTTCTTCGTCTCCCCGACCCGCTTCTGCTCTGCCGCCACCTCCGCCTCATTCTTCGCTAATTCGCGCTCTAATGCTGCGAGATCACGATTCGCTTTCTCGCGCTGTTGTTCCAGCCCCTTGAGAAGCTTTCGTGCTGATTGAAGCTGCGATTCAAAATTCGCTTCCCCCTGCGCAAACGGATGCTCCAGCGCTCCGCAGAGCGGGCAGGCCTCACCCTGTATTAAATCGTGCCGCTGCTCGTCAAAGCCTGCCACCTTTTCAGCATGTCGCGTCAGTTCCTTCTGCGTTTCGAGGGCTTTCGTAAGCCGTTCCAATTCCGCACGATCCTTCCTCGCTTGGGCGCATCCTTCGGTGCCTTGCTTCGTCAAAGCCGAAGCCGCAGTCTCCGCCTTGGCAAGGTTCTGCTGCAGCGCCTGCGCCTCCGCATGGCGCTTTCGGCCTTCGGCGTGTTTTTCAAATACCTCACGCCACTCGCGCACCGCCACTCGCAGCTTGGGCAAACGGTCGCCGAGTCCGGCATCGTCCGCGTTTTGCTTCAGCCATGTTTCGAGCGCCTGCGTGGCATCAATGTGCATGGACAGCGCCTTTTCGGCGGCTTCACGTCGCGCAGCAGCTTCCTTCTGTTCCTTCGCCCATGTTTGATACATCGCGCGGCTCTCGCCGAGCTGCTTTTCAAACTGCTCGCTCTGCGCCGCCATACCCGCCGCCTGCTCCCAAACCGGTTCGCGTTTCGCACGTAGCTGCTTCGCCTCTTCCGCAGCGCCTCGGGTTTTGGCAACCTCAGCGCTCAGTCCTGCCTGCGATTGCTTCAGCGCATGATGTGCTGCCGTGAGTTGCGTGATCTCTGCCACGATGACGGCATGCTCGCGCTGCGCATGCTGCTGCTGCGTCGCTGCCTGGCTTTCGGTGTGGAGTCGTTCAGCAGTAGCCTTGGCATCGACCAGGCTTTCTTCCAGATTCGCTCGACCTGCATCGTCCAGCACCAGCATCGCTCCCAGGCGATCCTTCAGCGTGCGTGCAGCTTCATCCTTCGCCTTGTGGGTTTCAAAGGCCAGTACCGACAGATCACTATAAATCTCGGTCCCCGTGATCTTCTCCAGCAGTTCCGCCCGCTCATTCGGCTTCGCTTTCAAAAACGCCGCAAACTGCCCCTGCGCCAGCAACACGGACCGCAGAAATCGCTGCACATCCAATCCTGTCTTTTCCTCAATGATGCGATCCATCTCAGCCGCCTTCTCGGCGAGGATCTCCCCCGTAGTGGCATTCGCCAGTCGCCGCTCCACCGGCTGCAGTTTTCCGTCCGCCTTGCCTCGTGCACGTCGCAGCCTCCAGATGGCCCGCAGCGTTTCGCCGCCTGTTTCAAAATCCACCTCAGCCAGACACTCCGCCGTATGCCGGCTCATCATCTCATCCGCCCGGTCATTGCCATAGCGTGCCGCCCGGCCATACAGCGCCAGCGTCATCGCATCCAGCAAAGTCGATTTCCCCGCACCTGTCGGCCCCGTGATCAAAAACACCCCCGCCGCGCTCAACGGCACTGCATCAAATCGCACCTCATGCGTTCCGCTGAGTGAGTTAAGGTTCTGAAGTCGGACGGCTAGGAGGCGCATGATTTAAGCAGTGATCTTTTGTTCTCTCATCGCCAATAGCTCATCAAACACCGCGCTCAATTCCACGCCCTCAATCTGCTTCTCCTTCAGCAGTTCACGGAAGACCTCGCGGGGCTGCAGTTCGCTCAGCGTGGGGCCGGTGTGTTGCCAGTTGGAGGATTGGGTGAGCGGTAGGTCGGCAAGGACTTTCAAGACCTCAAACCGCCCGGCAACCGCTTCGCGCACCTGGCGATCAAGATCGGCCTCGGGAGCGTCGAGCTTCACCGTGACCTCCGCCCAGCAGGCGGCAGGTACATGGGCGAGGTCAGCGGCGAGCGTCGCACGACTGACACTGACTCGAGTGAGCAACCGAGTGGCGGGAATCGAAAGCGTCTCGATTTTCATCCCCTCGGTCTCAATCACGACGACCGATTTTTTGTCCGCAGCCTCAGAGAAACTGAGCGCCACGGGCGAGCCGCTGTAGCGCACATTCTCAAGCCCCGCGACCTTCTGCGGTTTATGCAAGTGTCCCAGCGCGGTGTAACCAAAGCCCTCAAACACATCCGCACCCACGGCACCCAGATTGCCAATGTGGATGTCCCGCTCACTATCACTCGTCGTCGCTCCCAGCACCGTGAGATGCCCCATCGCAACCACGGGGCGCTTCCCTGCAAGTGCACGGCAGGCGAGGAGTTGCGCTGCATAGTGTTCACGTATGGCCGCACGCACTTGGCTTTGCACATCCGTCATCGCCTCGCCCACGGCCGCCTGCCGCAGATCGCGTTCGCGGAGAAAAGGTACGGCAGCGACCACCGCATCACCGAGATCAACCATGTTTTCCCCCGCATGGCCAAAGACATGCACCTCAAAGCGCTTCAGCAGTTCACGCGGGGCGTTGAGGTGGGAGGCAGAGTCATGATTGCCGCCGGTGATGACAGCCTTCACAGTACGCAGGTCAGCGAGCCGTTTGAGGAAGTCGAAATACAAACCCACGGCATCCTGCGGCGGGTTCGCAGCATCAAAGACATCACCGCTGAGCAGCAGCGTGTCGATGTTCTCACCGCACAGCGTCTCAATGAGCCAGTCCAAAAATGCGGCATGCTCCGGCAGGCGGTCACGCTCGACAAGTCGAGCGCCCAGATGCCAGTCGGCGGTGTGGAGGATGCGCATGCGGTTGAATAGAAAGGGCCTGCACTCCTGCAAGCGCCGACATCACCTGCGGAGGTCGTGGATTCCGCCCTGCCTTACCAACAGGAAGGCTGCTCAGTTCCGGTTCAGCAGTTTGCGCACTTCTTCTTCAGAGTACGCGCTCTTTTTGCCGTTGCCCTTGTCATTGTAGTTTTCGATGATGTGCGGCGGCTTGCCAATGCTCTTGGAGCGCGTCAGTGCGGAGCCGGTCTTGAAGGTGTTGTCAGCCCCGCTGAAAATGGATTTCCCTTCGCGGGCCTGTTGGTTGCTGAATTGGGATACATCAGTCTTGAAGTTGTGATTCATGCCGCCTGCTTGCTTGTCTCCCAGCGCATAGGTCATGTCGAAACCCTTGGTCTTGGATTTGCCGAACTGGGTCTGACGGGTCTTGAACTGTTTCATCCCGGCATACGAGTTGCCGCCGTTGAAACTTTTGGCGTTATACTTCTGACTTTGAAAATGTGAGCCCGCACTGCCTTTCGCCAGCTTGGGGTCGTTCATGTATTTCTCAAACTGGCTGCGCTTGTTCATGTCCACTCCCATGGTGGTGCGTTTTTCCAGGGAGAGGTCTGCCGTGTTCACGTTCTTTTTCTCCGTACCGGAGCAGTGGCACAGGAGCACGGCTGCGCTGAGGCAGATCAGAAGTCGTACAGTCAGGTTCATGGTTGCGGCGAGGTTTTGGCGGTCGCCTGTCGGGCGAGGAAGAAGATTTCCTGCTTCACGCCGCCAGGCAGGTGGAACTTGGGAAGTTCCGTTTCGATGCCCGCGAGTTTGCCCCAGCTTTGATAGAGTTCAAAGATGAGTTTTGCCGACTCGGCCGGCAATGCCCAATTCATGCGCATGAGAAACGCCTCCGCCGCTTCAAAATCCTGCTGCCGCATGAAGAAGCGTGCCTGTGCTGCAAACAGTTCCGGTTGCAGTGCTGCGGTGCCTTCCAGGCGCTGCAGCGCTGCGGCCAGCAGTTCGTGCGCGAGCTCTGCGTGCCCAGTGTCTTCAAAGGCCCGCGCCCACTCGACCGTCTGTGCCCCACCGGGGAAGGTCGGCTTGAGGCTTTCACTGAAAAGCTCCTGCACCGCCGCTTCATCATGCAGCGCATAGGCCACACGCACGGCCAGCGGCAGCTTGCGCCCCTGCTCGCGGAAGGTTGGAATGCCGGCCACGATCTCACAGGCGTCCCAGGCCCAGGCGGCACGCCCTGCCTTGAGCATTTCTTCGGCAGCGAGTTCGATGCAGAGCCGGTCCTTTTCCTCCGCTTTTTGCCAGGCGCTGATGAAGTCCTCATGCGCTTCCTGGGGCAGTGCGGCGCAGAAGGCGCTCAGCGCCAGCGCCGCAAGCGGACGGTCGGTACCGGCACGTGCTTCGGTTCGCAGCATCGCGGTCCACCCTGCGGCTTGTCTGCCTGTGGCCAGCTCCTTGAGCCAGGCATGCATGTCTTTAAGTGCATCGCGGTCCCGGGTCGTGGTGCGGAACAAAGCGGCGATTTGCGCCCGTCCGCGTTCCGGTGCCCAGTCGGGTGCCGCCGCCAGCACCTTGAGCTGCTCCAGCCGCAGCGTGAAGCGTTCATGGTCGCCTTTGATCGTACGGTCCGCTTGCGTGAGCAGGTTCAGTGCCTCGGTGGTGCGGTCGTGCGTACGCAGCCCCGTGGCCAGCGCCACCACGCAGGGCAGAGATTTGCGTTCGACACACAGCGTCATGAGCTCGCGCACATCATCCCCGCCGCCCGCCGCCGTGGCGATTTCGCAGCGCAGTTGCAGCAGTTTCTGTGCGACGGGATCCAGCGGCTCCGCCAGCGGCACCTCACGCAGCACTTTCAATGCGGCCTGCGGCTGCCCAAGGCGTTGCAGGATCTGACCACGATGCAAACTGGCCTCGATGTCGAGGTCGGTGCCTGCCTGATCATTCGCTACGTACGAGGCGTGCAGACGATCCCAGGCGGAGAGTGCCGCTTTGTCGTCCTGCATGCGTTCCTGCAGCAGTCCGAGTTCACGCAGGTAGGACACCTCATGCGGGCGGCGGCGTTCGAGCACTTGTGAAAACTGCTCGCGGAAGCCCTGCCGCCGCAGTTCATCCATGTTAAAACTGCGCGCCAGGAACAACGCATGCTTCTCGCGCAAGGTGTCATCACCCGGTTGCGGCGGCTTAAGCGGCGGTTCGGCCAGCAGCAGTTTGAGTGCGAAGCTCAGCCCCGGCTCGATTTCCATCGACGTCTCACACACCCGCAGCATCCATAGCGCATAGTCGGGGTTCGACGGTGCGCGGTCTGGCAGCATGCTGTAAATATCGATGGCCTCACGTACGAGTCCTGCGCTTTCCAAACGGCTGCCGAGGTTCCCGAGCGTGTCCACCGAGTGTTCGGTGCGCAGATCGACTGCCGCCAGGTGCTCGCGGATCAGCCGCCGCCGCGTGGGATAGTCCACACTTAGCAACCTGCCGAGCAGATCATTGATGCGCCATTCACCGAATTCCGAATCCGAGCGCGGCCCCAGCATGGTCGCTTCATAGCGTTGGGAGATCGCGGTGTTCGCACCTTTCACCACGCCACCGAGACCCTGCTGAACCAGCAGCGCCTCGATCTCCCGCGTCTCCTCCCATAGGCTGCGCAGATGCGGCGGTTCTTCATAGCGTGACGAGCCCTGCGGGAGCAGGCTGCCCTTGGTATCCGTCATGTCACGCTGGGCGAGGAACGGCCCGGACAAAAACCGCCCCAGTGCCTCCGCTCCGGTTTGATCAGCTCCCTCCAGACCTGCTACCGCCGCCTTGCGAATAGCGGTCATCGCCGAAGGCTGGGTGCGTTGCAGTCTGCGCCATGCGCCCCGCAGCGTTTCCTCGCGCTGCTGCTCAGAGCTTGTCATGCGGTTCAGCGCGGTGAGGCTCAGCAAAAATGGATCGTAAGTGGTGCGGTAGCTTTCTGCGGCCACCGGGCCGCGCACTGCCACGTCGAGGTACTGCCGCGCCAGATCCCAGCGCTCCGCGCTTTCGGCAATGCGAGCCAGGAACAGCGCGTAGTCCATCTCCATCTCCGGTGAATTGAGCGGCAGGCAGGCACCGAGCGCCAGCGCTTCATCGTAGCGCTGTTTGTCCTGCAGCTTGCGGGTCAGTTCCACGAGGGCGGAGTTGCGCAGCACCTGGCTGCTGCCCAACTGCGTGAGGTTTTCAGGACGAAAGCGGAAACCGTTCACATCCACCAGCATCGAAACGCAGGCCTGCAGCAGATTGGCCCGTGCTTTCATGACTTCAGGCGACCAGCCCCGCTCGCCCGCCCAGCGCACCGCTTCATCCATTCCCTGGCTGTGAATCATCAGCCAAAGCATCGCAAACTGGGCCTCCAGCTTGGTGGTGTCCGGCAGCACCTGCTTCAGCACCATGCGAAACTCCGCTCCTGCACCTGCATAGAATAGCGCCCAGAGTTTTTCCACGGCGTTTGCCTTCGCGTCGGTGCTCCATTGTTTGATCCACTGCTCCAAGGCACTGCCACCGTGGACATGGCGCAGTTTCGCCAGTTCTTCGATCGCCCGCAGCCGCACCAGTCCGGCGTCTTCCGGAAGTTCGGCAAACTCCGCCCTTGGCTGGCCGAGGAAGGCCCGCAGGGTGTCCAGATCCTTGCGCTCTAGTCCCGGAGCGAAATCCAGCAGCGAGACGATATCACCAGTCGTCACCGCCCCGCCGGTTCGCCGGGTGTCCGTCAGTGGCAGGGGGGCGCGCACGCCACTCGTTGGATAATTGCGTACCTTCACTGGCGTGGCGAGCACCGTCTGAAGTTGCTCTTCAGCCTCCGCCTCATCGGCAAAGCGCAGGCATTTCAGCGCCAGCCGCAGCCGCGCACGACCATCCCAGGAGCGCACCTGGGTCATCTGCTCATACACCCTTCGTTCCGCTTCGTCCTGCCCGGAACTTTGATAATACTTCGCCAGTTCCTCCAGCGCCGTCGCATCCTGCGCGAACCGACTTTCCAACCGCCTCCGTACGCGATCCGCCTCCGTGATTTGAAACGTCTGCTCCAGCAGTTCCACCAGTCGGCGCGACTCGGCTGCGATCTCCTTCGGCGGTGCCGCCGCCGCGATCTGCTTCTGAAAATAAATCGCCGACTTTAAATCCGCCACCTTCAGCGCCGCATCCCGCAGTTGATCCAGCGAAAACGGCGTGTCCGGCGCGGTGTAATACGCCTGCTTCATGCTCGCGAACGCCTTCACATGTTCGCCACCGCGCTCATACACCTGCGCCAGCGCCTCATGATAAAAGCCGTCAAACGGGTGTCGCTGCACACGCTCCAGCAATGCACGCTCCAGCAGTTTGAGGCGGTCACGTGCCACGCTTGGCGCCAGTTCGCCACCGCTTGCGTCTGAAAACGTCAGCCGGTCAATGCAGCGGCGCAGCCCTTCGCGGCGGCGCTTCACGTCCGTCTCATGTTCCAAAATCTGCACCTGCACCTCCACGTGGTCCGTGATGCGATGCTGCCGCAGCAGGATGTCCGCATAGCTTTCCAGCAGCGGGATCGCCGCCGGGCCTTCGACTCGCTTCACTGCCTGTTTCCACAGCGCCAGGGCATCATCTGCACGGCGTTGCAGGAAATAAATCTGGGACAGCGCCGAGAGCAGTTGCCCGGAGTCTGGAAACTCACGATACATTTTTTCCAGCAGCTTCGCCGCCGCCACGCCTGGTGGTGGTAACGGATTATTGCTTTTCCATCCAGGACTGCTCGTCTCTGAATCCACTCGCCGCTCCGATTCCATCAGCAGCTCCGCAAGCCGCAGCGTGTAGCGTACGCGTCCTGGAGCATCCAGCTCAGACAGCCGCCGCAACTGCCGCTCCATCAGCGCGTAATTGCCATCCTCCTGCGCCAGATCCAGTTTCAACTGTTCCACCACCAGCGACACCGGCTGTTGTTTCTCCGTCACCGGATCAAACTCCAAGGTGCTCAACAGTCGGTAGGCATCTTCGAACCGACCGGTGCGTGCCGCCCACCAGCAACCGCGAAACCTGTCGGCTTGGGCATCTTTGGATTTGGGATCGGCCTGTCTGGCGCTGGCGATGACTTTTTGAGCGAACTCGACCACCCGTTCCGGCAGTTTCTCACGTTTAGGACCTTCGGAGTCTTCACTCGCGAAACTCGTGCCAGTAAATGCATCCGGCAGTTTGAATTCGCCGTTCGCAACGGGTTTGGCCGCCACCTTGGTGTCGCCCATCAGGATCGAGAGCATGCGCTCGTCCACATCCACGCGTTCATCGTCAGTGGTGCTGGCATGCCAGGCCTTTTCAATCCATTCGACCGCTTCGTCATTCTCCCCCTGTTCCGCGAGCAGTTCCGCCAGATGCAGCCACGCTTCACGTCCTGCACCCGGTCTGGACACCGCATCACGTGCCAAGATGATGGCACTGTCGAGGTTGTTGCTTGCCGCCAGAAAGGTCGAGGCATCACTCAGCCGCTTCTGCCGTTCTTCCTGAGACGTGGCGCTGTCAGTGAAGCCGCGCAGCAGTTTGTCCTCCGCCGCCACATCACGCCTGGCCCGGAAAAACCCCGCCAGATCAAAGACCGCCTCTGCTTTCTGCGGATCGCGTTCCACGCGTGAGCGCAGGATTTTTTCGATGACGGCATCCAGCGCCCGAGTCTGGGCAAAACCCAGCACCTGTTTCTCCACATCAGGTGAGTTTTGCGCTTCCAGCAGCTTCAGCAGGCGCTGCTTGGCGCTGTTGGTTTCACCGCTGCGCAAGTCGGCTTCACACCGCAGCAGCACGATGGCAGGCAGATCACCCCCGTCGTTTTTGAGCCGTTCATCCAGCAGTTTCGCCGCCTCGGCAGCACCTTCATGATCCAACAAGGTGCGCACCAACTCCCAGCGGTAATCTTCCGCCTGAGGCACGGCTTGGACCAAAGCGCGGAGCCAGTGCACCTGCTCGTCCGAATCCACCGTCAGCTCAAAAAAGCGTGCAGCATCAAGCAACGCCTGCTCCGATGGCGGGGTGCCCTTGGCTTCTTCCACCAAGGTCTTGCGCAGATCCTCCAGCGTACCGAAGCGCTCATGCAGCCTCACCCGTCGGCGGAAGAAGTCGAGATAACGGCCATCACGAAAATGCAGCAGTGCCAGTCCATCGGTAAGCGCCTTGTCTGCTTTCGCGAACTGATCGGCATGCTCGTAGATGCGCGCCAGATCATACAGCGCGTCGAGCTTACGCTGAGGATCTTTCTGATCCGCCAGCTTGGAGAAGAAATTCGCCGCCCGTTCAGGAAACCCCGCCTGCAATAGCAACTGCGCCACCTGCCGCGCCAGATCAATGTCCTGTGGCTTCAGCTTGGCCGCCCGCTCATAAGCCTCCGCAGCCTCGGCATTCTTCCCGCCGGCCATGGCCATGCCACCCAGTTCAATCCACATGACCGGCCCCTGCGGATCATCTGCAGGTACGAGTTCAGCCGCTCTTTTGAGCAGCGTGAATGCCGTCGCTGGGTCCGACAGCTCACGCGCCACCTCGGCACGTGATTTTAGCACGATCAGGTTCTTCGCATCCGTCTTGAGCAGCGCGTCATACAGTAGCGCCGCGCGTTTCAAATCCCCGCTGCGCCGGATCAGATGCGCCTCGACAATTTTGACCGCTGCAAATTTGGATTTTTCCGCCTGCTGCACGACATTTTCGACGAGCAGCTTCGTCGCATCATGCTTCTCATACAGAGTCCATAGCAGATCCAGCACGCGTCCGTATTCTGGCTGCTGCACCAGAAGGGACAGATATTCATTGGCTAGCTTGGTTTCCCGCTCCGCCCAGGGTTTGGCGGTGGTCTGGGCGTGGACTTGCAAGGTCAATGCGAGTGCCAGCGCCCCGACAAGGCGCTTGAATCTCCAGAACTGGCCCGGCATCAACTTCACGGCTTGATCATAGACGGCTTTGCGGGCTGCGCCAAGCTGCAAGACGTTGCATGAAGTTACTTCAGGAGCTTGGCGAGATCGGGGGCCACTTTATGGAGTTCTGCGGCGATGATGGCGGCGATGACTTCGGCACCATGGGCGTTGAGGTGGGTGCGATCGGTGTTTTGGCGTCTTTGCCGGGTGGGTTAAATGTGTCGGATTCCGCAATGCCGAGCTTGTTGTGGAGGTCGACGCTGCGCGTGAAGAGATCGACGAGGGGGACCTGTTGTTCGGTGGCGACTTTGGCGGCGGCGTCGGCCCAGGGTTTGAGTTCGCCGCGAATTTTGCCTTTGTCGAATGTGCGGCGGGCGAGGGAGGTGACGAGGATGGGTTTGGCGCCGATGGCGCGGGCTTCCTGGATGAAGCAGGTCAGGTTCTGCGGGAAGGTGGTTGCGGGGTCGGTTTCGCGCTCGGGGCCTTTGCCGGGCATGTCGTTGTGACCGAACTGGATGAGGATGTAGGCGGGTTTGGAGTCGATGACCTTTTTCCAGTTGCCGGTGTCGCGGAAGCTTTTGGAGCTCTGGCCGCCGCGGGCGAAGTTGAGGCACTCGGCGTTGGGGCCGAGGAGTTTGGCGAAGGCGGCTCCCCAGCCGGCGGTGTCGGTGACGGTGGAGTCGCCGGCGAGGGCGATGCGGGTGCGGGTTTCGTCAGCGTGGCTGATGCTGAAGCTGAGGGCTAGGAGGAGGAGGCTACGGCGGAGCATGGTCGGATTTTAACGTCCGATTTTCTGCCATCTCGCACGGTGAATGGTGCGGCCCATGTGGAGCCAGTCGGTTTCGAAGTCGGTGGTGGGGTAGAAGAAGGCGTCGGCGGGCCAGTCGAGGCGGGTGAACTGGTGCTCGCGGGTGGCGAAGCTGGCGAGGGCGTCTTCGAAGTAGGGCTGGTCGTCGGTCTTGAGGAGGAACTCGCCGCCGTCGGTGAGGATGCGGTGGAGGCCGTCGAGGAATTCGCTTTGGTTGACGAGGCGGCGGGCGGTGTGGCCTTTTTTGGGCCAGGGGTCGGGGCAGAGGAGGTGGAGGCGGGAGACGCCGGAGGTGGGCAGGAGCCAGCCGACGGTGTAGGCGCTTTCGAGGCGCATGATGCGGGCGTTGGGAAGCTGCTGGGTTTCGATCTTGCGGGCGGTTTTGATGACGCGGCCGAGCATGCGCTCGACGCCGAGGAAGTCGCGCTCGGGGTGGTGGGCGGCCATGCCGGTGAGGAAGGTGCCGTCGCCACAGCCGAGATCGATTTCGAGCGGGCGGGTGGGGTCGGGGAAGATTTCAGCGGGGGTGAGTTCGCGGAAGTGATCGGGGGGGATGAAGAGGGCGGGCACTGGGCATGGAGTGCCGATGAATGGGGGCTCTGCCAAGTGAAGATTTACTGAGGATGAACCAAAATTTGGGTGGCCTACGGAAGGCGCGGAACAGACGGAAGCCGGAATTGGTGGATGACGGAGTGACTGAGGGGAGCCAAACTTTGGACGGCCTACGGAGCCGAGCGCAGCGAGACAGACGAACGCAGTGAGCCCGAAGGGGAGCGTAGCGAATCAACGCGCGGAACAGACGGAAGCCGGAATTGGTGGGTAACGGAGTGACTGAGGGGAACCAAACTTTGGACGGCCTACGGAACACGCGGAACAAACGGAAGCCGGAAATGAAAGGTAACGGATTTACTTTGGATGGTGGGTCGATTTGGATTTTTTAACCACGGATTACACGACCCGCACGGATAAGAGGAACCGGCTACCAAACTTGGGTTGGCCTACGGAACACGCGGAACAGACGGAAGCCGGAAGTGGTGGGTAACGGAGTGACTGAAGGGAACCAGACTTTGGATGGCCTACGGAGCACCTAACTCGAGTCGGCTGGAGTTTAGAACGGAGGTTAACAAGGGATTTGGGAGCTGCGCGCTTGAAGCAAGCTCCCAGATTCCGGCTAAAGCCGGTACTGCAATACGTGCGCTGGCTTGCTTCAAATCTGGGGTGGTGGCGGGGGCGCTGTTTTTTGGCAAAGGAATGGTGAGCAATGGAATGTCCAGAAATTGAGAGATGGGCGGCGATGTGTGAGGGTGGCAGCGATAGTCATTCAGGAGATTTGGAGAACGCCGAGGAATGCATGATGAAGGGACGGAAAGGCGGCAGATGTTTGGCGGGGCTTGAGCGGCGGAGCGGGCTGGCTATGTTATGGGGAAAGTTTTTTCCGACCCCCATGCCGATTTACGAGTTCTACTGCCCTGACAACAACAAGCTCTATTCCTTTTTCGCCCGGACGCTGTCGTATCGGGACAAGCTGCCGGTGTGCCCGGATGGGGAGGGGCTGAGAATGGAGAAGCGGGTGTCGGCGTTTGCGGTGATCGGCAAGGCGAAGGAGGAGTCGGCGGATGATCCGTTTGCGGGCGTGGATGATGCGAAGATGGAAAGCTTCATGGCGGACATGGAGCGGGAGATGGGCGGCATGGACGAGGAGAATCCTGATCCGCGTCAGCTCGGGCATTTCATGCGGAAGATGACGGAGATGATGGGGGACAAGACGCCGCCGGAACTGCGGGAGATGGTGCGTCGGCTTGAGGCGGGGGAGGACCCGGAAAAGCTGGAGGAGCAGTTTGGGGGGATGGACGAGGGCGAGGCGGGGGACGCGCTGTTTGCGCAGATGCTCAAGCGGGCGAAGGCCTCACGGAAGGAACCGGTGAGGGACCCGAAGCTGTATGAGATGCGGGACTTTGTGAAGGAGTGAGGGAGAGTCTGAATGGGCTGGCCGAAAAAGGGGAAAGAGATGTCAAAGGGGGGCTGAAATGAGGACCGGAATTGGGGCCGCAATCCGTTCTTCGCCCCAAGGGCTACGAAGGACAGGAAGGCGCAAAAAAAGGGGGAAGGGAGTGAAGTTCTTGGTTCTTGGTTTTGGATGCTTGAGGTGCAACGCAATATTGGACCAGAGACGCTTAATTAGTTGAGGTTGATGTGCTGAGTTTCGAACTGGTTGGGGGTGAGGTAGCCGATGGCCGAGTGCTTGCGCTGGTTGTTGTAGTAG